>Ga0247611_10003915_pt1 | contig 21377 bp, 12 predicted proteins | sample 177DNAGHGhighgp2_FD_192422 | JGI IMG/M metagenome (GOLD analysis project Ga0247611, IMG submission 192422) | Sheep rumen microbial communities from Palmerston North, Manawatu-Wanganui, New Zealand - 1770 DNA GHGhigh gp2 | ecosystem: Host-associated > Mammals > Digestive system > Stomach > Rumen... | reverse complement strand
TTCCCGCTGAACGAGGTCTATGTGAACCAGGCCTTCGGCATCGATGTGGATGCCCTGACCGAGGACTATGAGACCGGTTTCTATCCGGTAGCCAACGATGGTGCGACCAAGCTTGAGAAGTGGACGTCCTACATCCCGGGCATGTGGTTCGGGGAAGACGGCAATGCCGGCGGTTACAGCTTCTGGCAGTGGTACACCACGCAGGAGCACGAGTTCCCGGGCTTCTACAACATGTTCTACGTGGGCAAGAACCCTGGCAACACCTATACGCCGGGCACGGAGGTGACCTCCAAGGCCATCCTCGGCGGCAAGGCCTTCAACTTCACGATGAAGGTCGTTGAGTAATCGTCATTCTTTCGGCTGCAGGGCCCTGACCGGCCCTGCAGCTGCCAAGTTTCCAACAGACCCAAACGATAACCCATGCGCATCTGTCAAACGGCGTTGTTTCTCACCGGCCTGACCCTCCTGGCGGGGGCATGCCGGAAGGACGGTCCGTCGGAGAATCCGGAATCCGGTCCTTCCCTGGCGGAGACGTTTTCGGAATGGCCTGCCTATCAGGGGATCGACTATGATTTCCTGCAGGATTACGAGATGCCCCCGATGCCTACCCGGAATATGACGGGGGTCGTTTCCGGCGAAGCCTGGCGCTATGACGACCGGTGGTTCACGTTCGTGCAGGGCAAGCGGGCCAATGGCCTGGTCAAGGAGAAAGAGGCATCGGCCAAGCGGATGCTGGAGCAGTTGAACGAGGATTTCGCCTATTTGCGTGACGAGATGGGCTGGCTGCCGGACCGGAATGCCATGGAAGGCTACCGCAGCGCTGTGTATCTCTACGGCAGCGGTCTTGGTACCGACAACGAACCCAACACCGCCACCGGAGGCTGGCAAGGGAGCGTATACCGGCAGGGCAAGGAGTACCCCATGCTCCTGCTGTCTTACTATCCGGTCTATTGTTTCGACCCGGCCTGCAACTACGCCGACAAAGACTATCATACCTACAATGTGACCCATGAGGGCATCCACTGCCTCTTCTCTTCCCGCCCCGGCGGCAAGAAGATCAGCTGGTTCCATGAAGGGTGCGACGTCTGGCTCCAGCGCGCGATGAACATCCGCCGGGGAACGACCGCCCCGAAAGACATTGAATTCGGCTGGCTGGCTTCCGGCACGCTCCTGGCCCCTTTCATTCCCATCGAGTGTTACGGCGGCTGGAAGAGCGACGGGACCTGGGGACCGCCGGACTGGATGATGTCCTCCTCCGGGGACAACCGCCGGATCCTGGGCGGCGTCCAGTACTCGGAGGTGTTTCCTTCGTTCATGGAAATCAGCGTGGGGGACGGCGCCATCAAATGGATCTGGGAGCATTGCCAGGGTTACCTGCTGGAATCCCTGGCCGGTTCTTCCCCCATGGGCCATGACCAGGTGAAGCGCATGATCCTGGAGTTCCGCTCCCGGGTGGCCCTGTGCGACCTGGGCATCTATTCCGATGCCGCCAGGAAACTGTCGGACCAGTATTTCGGAACCGTCGTGGAGTCCGAGGGTTCCCACAAGTGCGATCCCTGGAAGATGACTCCCTATGTGGAAACCTATCCGACGGATCAAGGATGGATCATCCCCGAGAACAGCACCCTTCCCGGGTGGACGGGAGCCAATGTCATTCCCATCAAAGTGAAGGGAGACAAGGCGACGGTTTCCTTCGAGGCCGTCAAGCAACCGGCCATCAACGGCAATTATGAGCCGCTGGATCTGGTTTGCCAATTGTGCTGGCGTACCACGGATGGCCGGCCGGTCTATGCCCAGCCTTTCGAGGACGGGGACTGCACGGTGAGCCTGGCGGGGCAGCAACCGGCCAACGGGGTCATTTTCGCCGTCGTGTGCAACCGTACCTACCGCTTCAAGCCGGTGCTCCTCAAGACAAAGTATTGGTATAAACTCAAGTTGGGCGAGGGAACGGACGGAACGGCCTCGACGCAGACCAAGTGGTTCAACTATGATCAGAAACTTTCTTAGACAGAAAAGCATATTCGAAATGGAACGCAGAGGATTCAGAATACTGGGAATGCTGGCCCTGGCCGTATTCCTCACGGTGGGATGCGAGAAACAGCCCGAACCCGAACCGGAGCCGCCTACACCACCGGAGAAAAAGGAACTGACGCCGACCAGCGGGGATCTTGCTCCCACCGACGTACCCGACTACAGCAAGATCCACATGAACTCCGAGTTCTACAAGAGCTCGCGGGAGGGGAATGTGACGAGTACGTTCTACGATCCGCTCAAGAGTTCCAGCCTGTACTATTTCGGGCGGAGCCGGCAGAGCGAGCATTTCATCATTTTCTGGGACAAGGATTACGGGACCACTTATCCGGACGATGCGGCCAGCCCGTATCACCTGGACACGAAGGCGTTCCTGGACTGGTGCGAGGAGATTTACAAGTATTATGTGAACACCCTCAAGTTCATCCATCTCAACACGGGGGAGAAGTCCTATCTGGACCAGTACAAGTTCCAGATCTTCCTGTGGCACCAGACCGAGTGGGCGGCCTACGGCTCCGGCCCCCAGGACAACATCACCGGCTGCCTGTGGGTAAACCCCGAAGCGGCGAACAGTCGTGCCACCGTGGCCCATGAAATCGGCCACTCCTTCCAGTATCAGGTTGCGTGTGACCTGATTCTGAACAAGAAAGCGACCGACATCTGGCAGACCGCCTTCCGTTATGACCAGGGGAACGGGAGCGATTTCTGGGAGCAGACCGCCCAGTGGATGGCGTACCAGATGGTGCCGGAGGAGACTTTCACCAACTACAATTTCGGCGAGTTCTGCGACAACGCGCACCGTCACTTCGCCCATGAGGACATGCGCTACGGCAGCTATTTCTTCCACTACTATTGGGTGGACAAGTACGGCCTGGATGCCGTGTCCCGGGTCTGGCATACCGCCCTGAAGCCGAAGGATTCCATCGAGTCCTACATGAGCACCTTCTCCCTGACCCTGGACGAGTTCAACGCCCAGGTGTACGACTATGCCGCCCGGGTGGCCACCTGGGATTTCGAGCAGATCAAGGCCGAGGGCGCCCGCCATGCGGGGGCCGTCTCCTGGAAGGGGGTGGATGCGGGCGCCGGCTGGTGGAAGGTGGATCCTTCCAAGGCCCCGGAAGCGACCGGCTTCAACCTGATCCGGCTGTCCGTGGCTCCCGGTCAGGATTTGACCATGGATTTCGCCGGCATGCCCAATGCGGCCGGCTACAACAAGAGCGGCGACGCCAAACAGGCCGGCTGGACCCTCGGATTCGTCTCCCTGGGGGAGGACCTCTCTACCCGGAAATATAGCGAAAGCACCATCGCGACGGCCGCCACCAACAACTACGGTACGGCCCAATGGACCGTTCCGGCTGATGCCAAATATGTATGGGCGGTCGTCGCCTGTACACCCACGGTTTACATCACCCACCTGTGGGATGAGAACAACGCCAATGACCGTCACTGGCCTTACCAGGTCAAGTTCACGGCCGACGGGGAAGTCCTGGACCTCGGCGCGCCGTCCAGCGGCAGCCTCAATGGCGGAGGCGTCGGCAACAGCTTCTCCTGGACGCTTTCCGGAACGACCATCTCGGTGGACGTGGACATCGACACGGACGAGGCGGCCGCCCGCGGCGGTTTCCAGGTGGGTTATTTCGACCTGCCGGTGGCGAAGGTGAACACCTTCATCGGCACGGACATCCGGAATCTGGACGAGAAAAGTTTCTACGGGGTGAATGCCGATGGCACCAAGATTCCCGAATTCACCTCCTACAAGCCCGGCATGTGGGTGGATATCAACGAAAAACCCTGTGCCTGGGACAAGGGAACCGCGTTCTGGCAGTGGTACATCTGGGGCGGAAAGAAAGACAAGAACGGCGACAAGATCTGGTACGACGGTGATCCCGACGGTACCGGCGCCAACCAGGGCCGTTTCGTCGTGGGCATGAATCCCGGCAACGTGGCCGCCGCCAAGGGGAAGACCCTCGTCTTCCGGAACAAGATCCTGGCGCACGGCGCTGAATATGACCTGGTTATCACCTATCGGTATCATTAGGAAGATTGTTTATCTTTGTAGAAAGCACCCACGCGTTATGATAAGAAAGCTTTTCCTCGCCGCTGCGGCGGCGCTGCTCTTCGGTCTCTTCGCCGGGGCCCAGGACTTCGATCAGGCGTATCGCGCTACGGAATTCGTGTCCAAGGTCGGTGCCGACCTGTACAACGGCTCTATCCGCCCCGTGTGGACGGGAGAGGATACTTTCGTCTTCGAGACGAACGAACCTTCCGGCAAGGTCTGGTACCAGGTGTCCGGGACGACGAAGACCGCCATCTCCGAAGACGAGTTCAAGGAGGCCACGAAACGGCCCCGTCCGGGCTACTACGACCCCTCCGACGAGAGTCAGTACGCTTTCAGGCGCGAAGTGAAGCGCTTCTCCCCGGACAGCTCCCTCGTCGCCTTCGTCCGGGACAACAACGTCTGGGTTTCCAAGGCCGATGGCAAGGAGCCCTGCCAGCTGAGCTTCGACGGGACCGACGGTGAGGCCTATTCGGAGATCCAGTGGTCGCCGGACGGCAAGAAGCTCGCGGCCCTGAAGAAGGAGGTGCTCAAGGAGCGCCAGATTCTGCTCCGCGTCTCCCGCCCCGACGACCAGGTGCAGCCCCGCTACCGCTGGCTGGACTATGCGAAGCCCGGCGACCGGCTGCCGCAGTGCACCCCGGCCCTGTTCGACGTGGAGGCCCGGAAGGCCGTCGCCCTGGACCGGACCATCCCGCGGGACCAGTATTTCCTGACCCTGGGCGAGTGGTCTCCGAATTCGGATTTCTTCACCTACGAGTACAACCAGCGCGGCCACCAGGTCTATGAACTCGCCGCCGTGGACGCCGCGACCGGCAAGGTCCGCACGCTGGCGAAGGAAGAGACCGACACGTTCGTCTATTACTACGACCTCTGGCGCTATCTGTTCAAGGATGGAAAGCATGTCCTGTGGATCTCGGAAAGGGACGACTGGCGGCACTTGTATATCATTGACACCAAGACGCTTGCGATGCGCCAGATTACTCGCGGGGAATGGAACGTCCGCGAAATCCACAAGGTGGACGAAGAGGGCGGCTTCATCCTGGCCTATGCCAACGGCCTGGCTGCCGCTTCGGGCGAGGACCCGTACGACAAGCATGTCATCAAGATCGACATCGCTACGGGCAAAGTGACGGATCTCACCCCGGAGAATGCGAACCACGTGGTGACCTTCAACCGGCAGTTCACCGCTTTCGTGGACAATTACTCCCGTCCGGACCTGCCGTCGACCACCGTGCTCCGGTCCGCCGCCGACGGGCGCGTCCTGCTCCAGGTCCAGAAACAGGACATCTCCAAGGCCCTGAAGCAGGGCTTCACGATGCCGGAGGTGTTCTGCGCCAAAGGACGTGACGGCGTCACGGACATCTGGGGTACCATCTACCGTCCCTTCAAGTTCAATCCCAAGAAAAAGTATCCGGTGGTGGAGTACATCTACGCCGGCCCGCATGACTCCCACGTGACGAAGGATTTCTATGGCCCGATGCGGTTCTCCCGCCTCCTGGAGCTGGGCTTCATCGTGGTGACCATCGACGGCATGGGCACGGACAACCGGTCCAAGTCCTTCCAGGACGTGGCCTGGCGCAACATCAAGGATGCCGGCTTCCCGGACCGTATCCTCTGGATGCAGGCCGCGGCGAAGAAGTACAAGTACATGGACCTCTCCAAGGTAGGCATCTACGGCTATTCCGCCGGCGGCCAGAACGCGATGGCGGCCCTGCTGTTCCACCCCGAGTTCTACAAGGTGGGCGTCGCCCTGTGCGGCTGCCACGACAACCGGATGGACAAGATCTGGTGGAACGAGCAGTGGATGGGTTATCCCATCGGCCCCTGGTACAGCGAGAGCTCCAACGTGGACAACGCCTGGCGGCTGGAAGGGAAGCTTTTCCTGATCAACGGCGAGGTCGATGACAACGTGGACCCGGCCTCCACCCTGCAGGTGGTGTCCGAGCTGATCAAGAACGAGAAGTACTTCGAGCAGCTCTACGTCCCCGGTTATTCCCACAATCTGGGCGCCGAATGGATCACCCGCCGCGTCTTCGAATTCTTCTGGCGAAACTGCCGCTAGCGTCTTTTCCTTGTCGCCGAAAATATGTATTTTTGAACATTGGAAACTAATAACCACCTACTGATATGAACAACGCAATCCTCAACTTCCCGGTACCGGCCAACGAGCCGGTGAAAGCTTATCTCGAAGGCTCTCCCGAGCGCATCGCCCTCGATGCCGAACTCGAGCGCCAGTGGAATACCGTCCTGGACATCCCGATCATCATCGGCGGCAAGGAAATCCGCACCGGCAACACCGGCACGGTCGTCTGCCCGCACGATCACAAGCATGTCCTCGCAACCTTCCACAAGGTAGGTGAAAAGGAAGTGGAAATGGCCGTGGAGGCCGCCATGAAGGCCCATAAGGTCTGGTCCGAGACCCCTTGGACCACCCGCGCCGCCATCGTTCTGAAGATGGCCGAGCTCCTGGCCACCAAGTACCGTCCCATCATGAACGCCGCCTGCATGCTGGGCCAGTCAAAGAACATCTACCAGGCCGAGATCGACAGCGCCTGCGAGACCATCGACTTCTTCCGCTACAACGTGCACTATGCGTCGAAGATCTATGCGATGCAGCCCAAGGACGGCGCCATGAACATCAACCACACCGAGTACCGTCCCCTCGAAGGCTTCATCCTGGCGGTGACCCCGTTCAACTTCACCTCCATCGCCTCCAACCTATGCATGACACCGGTCCTGATGGGCAACGTCGCCCTCTGGAAGCCGTCCACCACCGCGACCCTTTCGAACTACTACTTGATGCAGCTGTACAAGGAAGCGGGCCTTCCGGACGGTGTGATCAACTTCCTCCCGGGCAGCGGCGCCCTCATCGGCAAGGTTGCGACCGCTTCCAAATGGTTCTCCGGCATCCATTTCACCGGTTCCACCGGCACCTTCAACAGCCTCTGGCGCCAGGCGGGCGAGAACCTGGGCAAGTACGTGAGCTACCCGCGCCTCGTGGGCGAGACCGGCGGCAAGGACTTCATCTTCGTGCACCCGAGCGCCGATGCGAAGGCCGTCGCCACCGCCGCTTTCTGCGGCGCCTATGAGTTCCAGGGCCAGAAGTGCTCCGCGGCCTCCCGCATGTACATCCCGAAGAGCCTGTGGCCGGAAGTCCTGGGCATCATGAAGCAGTATGCCTCCGAGGTCAAGATGGGCGATGTCCGCGACCACACGAACTACATCAACGCGGTCATCGACGAGAAGTCCTGGGACAACATCGACAGCTACCTCTCCTACGCCGAGAAGTCCGCGGATGCGAAGATCGTCCTGGGCGGCGGCCGTGACAAGAGCGTCGGTTACTTCGTGGAGCCGACGGTCATCGAGACCACGGACCCGCACTTCAAGTCCATGGAAGAGGAGATCTTCGGACCGGTCCTCACCGTGTTCCCGTACGACGACGACAAGGTTGACGAGGCCGTGAAGCTCTGCGACACCACCTCTCCGTACGGCCTCACCGGCGCCGTGTTCGGCAAGGACCGTCTCGCCGTGGAGAAGATCACGGACGCCCTCCGCTATGCGGCCGGCAACTTCTACATCAACGACAAGCCCACCGGCGCCGTGGTCGGCAACCAGCCGTTCGGCGGCGCCCGCGCCTCGGGTACCAACGACAAGGCCGGCGGCGAGTTCAACCTCATCCGCTGGATCATCCCCAGAGTCATCAAGGAAACCCTCGTTTCCCCGACCGACTACCGTTACACTTACATGAAGTAAGCGTATGAAGAGATATGCTGTTATTGTCTTTGTGCTTGTTGCGCTTGTGCTTTCTTGCGGCAGGCCGGCACCGAAGCAGGCGGAGATAGATTTCGTGGAGGCGCTCGGGATTCCCGAGTGCGTGATCACGACCCCGCCGGATTCCCTGCACCTGGATCCCTGGTACAAGAAGTATGTGGATGTGAACGGCATTCCGCTGTGCTCGTCCTGGCGCTGCCCGGACAGTGCGCTCGTCGCCGGTCATAACACGCTGTACGCCATGACGTCCATGCTGTCGGACGACGTGATGAACGCCCTCCGCAAGGCGGGTACGCGCGTGACGATGATGGGCCGCTACGAAGGCACTACCGACGTTCCGGAGCACCACTACCTGATCAACGACACGACCCTGAACTGGGACCTCCGGGCCCGCGGCCTGGGCGGAGACCTTGAGTTCCCGCTCACTTCCTGCGCGGAGGAGAACGTGCTGGGCTACCAGATCGACAAGTATCATGCGGAGGATATCCTCATCCACGAATTCGCCCACTCGATTCATCTGGTGGGCATCGTGCAGGTGGATCCGGGCATCAATGCGGAACTGGAGGCTCTCCTTGAGAATGCCAAGGCGAAAGACCTCTGGTGGAACACCTATCGCCTTACGGACATCGCCGAGTATTGGGCCGAAGGTGTCCAGGACTGGTTCAACGTGAACGCGGAGATGGACCATCCCGACGGAAAGCACAATTACGTGAACACCCGCGAGGAACTGAAGGAACGGGATCCGGGCCTGTACGAGGTCCTGGCCCGCTATTTCCCCGCCACCGACCAGCAGATCTCCAAACACAAGTTCGTGAACGTGTGCACCAAGGAGAACAGCCGCACGCGGTAGCCTGTCATTCTGAGCGATCTTTTGTCATTCTGAGCGAAGCGAAAGAATCTATGTTCGACAAGAATACGTATGTCAATCGCCGCGCCCGCCTCGCCCAGCAGGTGGGTGGTGGCGTGCTCCTGTTCCTGGGGAACAACCACGTGGGCATGAACTATGAGGGGAACGAGTACAACTTCCGCCAGGACAGCAGCTTCCTGTATTTCTTCGGCCTGGACTATGCCGGCCTGACGGCCGTGATGGACGTGGACGCCGGCGAGGAGATCATCTTCGGTGACGAGCTCACGATCGACGACATCGTCTGGACCGGAACCATGCCTTCCCTGTCCGAAAACGCCAGGAAGGTGGGTGTCGATAAGACCCTCCCCCTGTCGGCGCTCAAGGAGTATCTGGGCAAGGCCATGCACCAGGGCCGGAAAATCCGGTTCCTGCCCCCGTACCGGGCCGACCACAAAGTGCGTCTGATGGACTTGCTGGGCATCCTGCCGGGCGTGCAGTCCCTGCATGCCGACGAGGCCCTGATCCGGGCCATCGTGGGCCTGCGCATCCACAAGACGGCGGAGGAGGTTGCGGTCATCGAGGATGCCGTGGATGTGAGTACGCGGATGCATCTGGAAGCCTATCGGATGGCCCGTCCGGGCGTGCACGAGGCCGAAATCGCCGCCGCAGTGCTCCGCCTCGCCTCTTCCCGCCCCGGCGGCGGGCTGGCGTTCCCCACCATCGCGACGGTGGCGGGCCAGGTCCTGCACAATCACGGCTTCATCCATACGCTCCGGGAAGGGGATATTTTCCTGCTGGACGCCGGTGCGGAGAACGCCGAGCACTACTGCGGCGACCTTTCTTCCTCCATGCCGGTGAGCGACCGTTTCACGCCCCGCCAGGAGGAGATCTACCGGCTGCACCTGCGCAGTTTCCAGGCGGCCGTGGACCAGCTCCGGCCGGGCAATCCCTACCGCAACGCCCACCTGGCTGCGGCGGAGGCCATCGCTGAAGGGATGGTGGACTTGGGCCTGATGAAAGGCTGTCCGCGCGACATCGCCGAGAGCGGTGCGTACGCCCTGGTGTTCCCCTGCGGCACCGGGCATATGATGGGCCTGGACGTGCACAACATGGAGAACCTGGGCGAGCAATATGTCGGCTATGCCGAGGGGGAAAAGAAGAGTACCCAGTTCGGCTTCAAATCACTGCGCCTCGCCCGTCCGCTGGAACCCGGTTTCGTGTTCACCGTGGAGCCCGGCATCTATTTCATCCCGGAGCTCATCGATCGTTGGAAGGCCGAGGGCCGTTTCAAGGAATTCATCAACTACGACAAGTTCGAGGCCTGGAAGGGCTTCGGCGGCCTGCGCAACGAGCTGGACTATCTCATCACCGAGGAGGGCTGCCGCGTGCTGGGTACGATCAAGAAGCCGATGACCCTCGAAGAAGTCTATACCGCGAAGAACCTGTAAACATGACATTTACCATCAAACACCCCGAGAATGACGGGGGAATGAATCCGCGGATCAAGCGTCTCCGGGAAGAAAGCGTATCGACGCCCGCTACTTTAACCATTGAACGCGCCCTCATCGAGACCGCGTTCTACAAGGAAAACTATGGAAAATATTCGATCCCGGTGCTCCGTGCGAAGAACTTCTACGAGATCTGCGCGAAGAAGACGCTGTACATCGGCCCGGACGAGCTGATCGTGGGCGAGCGCGGCCCCAAGCCGAAGGCCGTCCCGACATTCCCGGAACTCACCTGCCACAGCGTGGAGGACCTCCACGTGCTGGATACCCGTGAGCTGCAGACGTACCACATCAGCCAGGAGGACATCGACACGTACGAGCGAGAGGTGATCCCTTTCTGGAAGGGCAAGACGCAGCGTGAACGCATCTTCAACCATGTGTCCAAGGAGTGGGAGGAAGCCTACCACGCCGGCGTGTTCACCGAGTTCATGGAGCAGCGCGCCGCAGGCCACACGGCCATGGACGGCCGGATGTACCGCGAAGGCCTGCTGGACATGAAGGCCCGGATCGAGAAGAACATCGCCGCGCTGGATTACATCAACGATCCCGAGGCGACCGACAAGGAGCAGGAGCTCGACGCGATGCGCATCTCCTGCGACGCCGCGATCCTGCTCGCCGAACGCCACGCCGCCCTCGCGGAGGAAATGGCCGCGAAGTGCACGGATCCCGTCCGCAAGGCGGAACTCGAGAAGATCGCCTCCGTGTGCCATTGGGTCCCTGCCCATGCCCCCCGCGACCTCTGGGAGGCCATCCAGATGTACTGGTTCGTCCATCTCGGCACCGTGACGGAGCTCAACGGGTGGGATTCCATGAACCCCGGCCACATCGACCAGCACCTCTATCCCTTCTACAAGAAGGGCGTGGAGGAGGGCACCCTCACCTACGACAAGGCGAAGGAGCTCCTGAGCTGCCTGTGGATCAAGTTCAACAACCAGCCCGCGCCGCCCAAGGTGGGTATCACCGCGCGCGAATCCGGCACGTACAACGACTTCACGAACATCAACATCGGCGGTGTCGACAAGTACGGCAACAGCGGCGTGAACGACCTCTCCTACATGATCCTCGAGATCCAGGAGGAGCTGCACGAACTGCAGCCGGGCCTGTCGATCCACATCGCGGAGAACACCCCCGACGAGTTCCTCGCCGCGGGCATCAAGGTCATCCGCCTGGGCCACGGCTATCCGTCCGTGTTCAATCCGGACACCTATGTGAAAGAGCTGGTCCGCCAGGGGAAGAGCCTGGAGGATGCCCGCGAGGGCGGCTGCTCCGGCTGCATCGAGGTGGGTGCCTTCGGCAAGGAAGCCTATCTGCTGACAGGCTACCTGAACACCCCGAAGATCCTGGAAATCACGCTGAACAACGGTGTCGACCCGGAAACCGGCAAGAAGATCGGCCTCGAGACCGGCGACCCCCGCGGCTTCAAGACGTTCGAGGAACTGTACGACGCCTGGCACAGGCAGATGGAGTACTTCGTGAACCTGAAGCTCAGCGTGAACAACTACATCGAGCGGATGTTCTCCCTGTACGCCCCCGCCACCTTCCTGAGCCTGTATATCGAGGATTGCATCGACAAGGGCAAGGATTACTACAGCGGCGGCGCCCGGTACAACACCACCTACATCCAGTGCACGGGCCTCGGCACCATCACGGACTGCTTCACCACCCTGAAGAAGCACGTGTACGAGACCGGACGCTACACGATGGACCAGCTGCTTGCCGCGGTGGCCGATGACTGGAAGGGCCACGAGCCCATGCGCCTGTATATCCGCAACCACACCCCGTTCTTCGGCAACGACGACGCTTATGCCGACGACATCGCGGTCCGCGTGTACGACGACCTGGTGAAAGCCATCGAGGGCCGGCCTAACACCCGGGGCGGCAAGACGCAGCTGAACATGCTCTCCACCACCTGCCACAACTACTTCGGCCAGGTGTGCGGCGCTTCGGTGAACGGCCGCTTCGCGCATTTCGCCATCTCCGACGGCACCTCGCCGGCCCACGGCTCCGACACGAAGGGCCCGACCTGCGTCGTGCGCTCCCTCGGCAAGCTGGACCAGACCAAGAGCGGCGGCACCCTGCTGAACGTCCGCTTCATCCCGGCTCTCCTGAAGACCGACGCCGAAGTGGCCAAGCTCGGCCAGCTTATCCGCGAGTACTTCAAGCTGGGCGGCCACCACATCCAGTTCAACATCGTGGACACGGAGACCCTCTGCGACGCCCAGCAGCGTCCCGACGAGTACCGGGATCTCCTCGTGCGGGTAGCCGGCTACTCCGACTACTTCAACGACATGACGGCCCAGCTCCAGAACGAGATCATCGCCCGTACGGAGAACGACGACCTGTAACAGCACCGCATGGCGCTCATCTTCGACATCAAGCGGTACGCGATCCACGACGGACCCGGAATCCGGACGACCCTCTTCCTGAAGGGTTGTCCGCTCCGGTGCGTCTGGTGCCACAACCCGGAGAGCTGGAGCCCCCAGCCCCAGAAACTCTACAAGAAGAGCAAGTGCATCGGGTGCGGCAGCTGCGTGGCCGCCTGCCCGCAGGAAGCAATCGAACTGACGCCCGACGGCATCGTGCCCACGGAAAACCCCTGCCTCCAGTGCGGCCGCTGTACGGAAGAATGCCCTGCCACCGCCCTGGAAATGAGCGGCCGGGCCTGGCCGATGGATGAGCTGATGGCGGAAGTGGAGAAGGAGCGCGGGGTGATGGAGGACAGTGGCGGCGGCGTCACCCTGTGCGGCGGCGAGCCGCTGATGGACCCGGATTACGCCCTGCAGCTGCTCCGGGAACTGGGACGGCGGGGTTTCCACCGCACGTTGGATACGACCCTGTTCGTCCATCCCGACATCGTTGCCGCGGTCGCGAAGGAATGCGAGCTTTTCCTCGTGGACCTGAAGACGATGGACTCCGAGGTGCACCGCAAGTTCACCGGTGTACCGAACGAAAGAATCTTGGAAAACATCCGTTTGCTTTCCGGCCTTGGCGCCCGGTTCTTCATCCGTATCCCGCTCATCCGGGAGGTGAATGCCGGCCGGGACAACCTGGAGGCCTCCGCCCGCTTCCTTGCGACGCTGCCTGCGCCGCCTGAGGAGGTGGACCTGCTGCCGTACCACGACATCGGCAAGGGAAAGCACGAACGGATGTGGTCCGTGTACAACCCGCTTGGCTACGAGTTTACTACCCCTGCCAAGGAGGAACAGGAGGCCGCGGCCGAACTGTTCCGCTCCCACGGCCTGAACACCCGCATCGGCGGTTAAAACACATTGAATATGAAGAGAATACTCCTACTTACGGCGGTGTTGGCCGGGCCCATGCTGTGGGCCCAGCGGACGATTACCCTGGACGATTTCCTGAACGGCGAACGCGTCAGCGGCGTCGCGCTGTCTCCCAAGGGGAGCTATGTGCTGGAGCATTTCACCGTCACGGACGGGCCCAAGACGCAGCGGCACAGCATCGTGAAGCGGCTGGCGGACGGGGCGCAGGTGGCGCGGTACGATTCGGTCCGCGTGGAGTGGATGCCCCGGACGGAGGCGCTCCTCCTGCACCGCGGTGATTCGCTCGTGCGCATCGACCCGGTTACGGATGCGCGTACCGTCCTGGCCCGGGACCTGCCGAAGCGGAGCCGGATCACGATGGCGCCGACGGAGGATTATCTCATCCTGTCCCGCACGAAGGAAGGCCTCAAGGAAGATCCGGACGTGTTCCGGGTCCTGGAACCGGATGACCGGCAGCCGGGCTGGCGCGACCGCACCTATCTCGTGAAATGGGACCTGGCCACGGGGGACACCCTCGTGCTGGCCAAGGGCCGTTATTCGAGCCACCTGGACGACATTTCCGCCGATGGGCGGAAGCTGCTCGTTTCCAGCCCCCGTTCGCGTCTGGAAAAGCGGCCCACCACCGTGGAGGCCGTCCTCGTCATGGACGCGGTAACCGGTAAGGCCGATACCCTGCTGCGCGACGCCCCCTTCCTGGAGTCCAAGTGCTTCTCGCCCGACGGGAAGCAGCTCCTGGTGCGCGCCTCGCCCGAGGCCTTCGACCGCATCGGCGAGCACATCAAGCCCGGACAGACCTCCAGCATGATCTTCCAGGTCCTGTACAAGGTGGATATCGCCACGGGGAAGGTCACCCCGCTCACGGACCGCATCCCGCAGTCGGTCCATGAGTTCCTGTGGTCCCCGGACGACGGGCAGGTGTATTTCATGGCCGAAGACCGGGATTACCAGGCCCTGTTCAAGCTCAATCCCAAGACCGCGAAGGTGGAGAAGCTGGCGATGAAGGAGGAGATGGTCACCGGCTTCGACGTGAAGGCCGGCAAGGTCGCCTACGTAGGAGAGGGCGTCTCCAACTCCATGCGCTGCTGGCTGCTGGAAAAGGGCCGCAGCACCCTGCTGGAGGACTCTTCGGCGAAACTCCTCGAGGGGATCGAACTCGGCGAGGTCCATGACTGGAACTACACCCACAGCCGCGGCGAGACCATCTACGGCCGCTACTATCTCCCGCCGCACTTCGACCCGGCGAAGAAGTATCCGATGATCGTAAACTACTACGGCGGCTGCTCCCCGACGGGACGCAACTTCGAGAGCCGCTATCCGCACCACCTGTATGCCGCCCGTGGCTATGTGGTATACATCGTCCAGCCTTCCGGCGCGACCGGTTTCGGGCAGGAATTCGCCGCCCGCCACGTCAACACCTGGGGCGAGGGCGGTGCCGAGGACATCATCGAAGGCGTGGAGAAGTTCTGCGAGGCCCATCCGTTCGTGGACAAGGGGCGCATCGGCTGTATCGGCGCCTCGTTCGGCGGTTTCATGTCGCAGTACCTCGTGATGAAGACCGACCTCTTCGCCGCTGCCATCAGCCACGCCGGCATCTCCGACATCACCAGCTACTGGGGCGAGGGCTACTGGGGCTACTCCTACTGCGAAGTCTCCACGGCGAACAACTACCCGTGGCAAGCGAAAGCGCAGGAGATGATCCTCAGCCAGAGTCCCCTTTTCAATGCCGACAAGGTCAATACCCCCATCCTCTTCCTCCACGGCGTGTCCGATACGAACGTCCCCGTGGGCGAGAGCATCCAGATGTTCACGGCCTTGAAGCTGCTCGGGAAAGACACGGCCATGGTCCTCGTGAAGGACCAGGACCACCATATCCTGGAATACACCAAACGCCAGAAATGGCAGAAGACCATTTTCGCCTGGTTCGCGAAGTATCTCAAGGACGACCCGTCCATCTGGGACGAGCTGTATCCGCCTGTCGAACTGTAAATGAAAAGGACCGGTTCAAAAAACCGGTCCTTTTTGTCATTTCGAGCGCAGTCGAGAAATCTACTCCTTGTTCACCGCATCCACCAGCTTCCTCGCGAGTTCCAGGAAGGCGAGGGAGTCGGGCCGGGTGCCCAGGGCGACGGGTTCGCCCGCGTCGCCGGCTTCGCGGATGGACTGTACGAGCGGGATCTGGCCGAGCAGGTCGATGCCGAAGCGGCCGGCCATTTCCGCGCCGCCGCCCTGGCCGAAGATGTAGTACTTCTCGTCCGGGTGCTCTTCCGGCGTGAACCAGGCCATGTTTTCCACCAGGCCGAAGATGGGCCGGTTGATGGAGGGATTCCGGAACATGTCCACGCCTTTCTCCACATCGGCGAGAGCCACGGGCTGGGGCGTCGTGACGATGACGGCGCCTTCCACGGGGATGTCGTTCACCAGGGAGATGTGGATGTCGCCGGTGCCCGGGGGCATGTCGATGAGCAGGTAGTCCAGCGGGCCCCACTTGACCTGCAGGATCATCTGTTTCAGGGCGCTGCAGGCCATCGGCCCGCGCCAGATGAGGGCTTGTCCCGGCTGGGCGAAATAGCCGATGGACATCCATTTGACGCCGTACTTCTCGATCGGGATGAAGAGTTCCTTGCCCTCTTCCTCGCCGGGTTCGGCCTCGGGTTGAAGTTCTTCCGTCGCAGTCATGATGGGCACGGAGGGACCGTACACATCGGCATCGGCGAGCCCCACCCGGTATCCCAGGCGGGCGAGTGCGATGGCCAGGTTCACGGCGACGGTGGACTTGCCCACGCCGCCCTTGCCGGAGGCGATGCCGATGATGTGCGAGACCTCGTTCACCTGGTCCAGGTTCAGGTCCAGCGCCGGCTTCTTCGGCTTCGGGGCCTCTTTGACGACGGTCTTCACCTCCACGTCCGTTCCGCCGGGAGCGTTGCGGTACACGGCGGCCCGTACGGCCCCTTCGAGATAATTCTTCAGGGGGTCCGGCCGCTTCCCGAACGCGAGCGTCACGACGACGCGTCCGGGCTCGACCTTCACCTCTTCCACCATTCCGAGGCTCACGAGGTCCTTGTCATCCTTTCCGGGATGCAGGACCTCCGAGAGCCATCCGAATACTTCTTTCTCTGTCATTACTGTGCAATGTCGAGTTCAGCGATGATGTTGCTGGCGCCGCCGAGCTTCTCCACGAGGAAGAGGACATAGCGGATGTCCACGCAGATGCAACGCTGCAGGTCGGGTTCGAACATCACGTCGGAAGACATGGACTCCCAGTTGCCGTCGAAGGCGAGGCCGATGAGTTCACCCTTCGCGTTGAGGACCGGGGAACCGGAGTTGCCGCCGGTGATGTCGTTGTTCGTCAGGAAGCACACGTGCACCAGGCCGTCGGAAGGATCGGCATAGCGGCCGAAGTCCTGGGCCTCGATGAGGCTCTTGAGTTTGGCGGGGACGATGAATTCCGGGTTGGTCGGGTCTTCCTTCTCCAGGACGCCCTTGACGGTGGAGTAGTGCTTGTACAGGACGGCATCCTTCGGGGAATACGGAAGCACGTGACCATAGGTCAGGCGCATGGTGGAGTTCGCATCCGGATAGGACGGCTTGCCCTTCTCCCATTCCATGAGACCGGCGGTGAACGCCTTGCTGCCCTCTCGGAGGGCGCCCTGGGTGGCCTGACGGCCGGGATAATGCTTCAGCATCTCGTTCGAAAGGGCGTTGGCCAGGCGCACGGCGGGATCCTCCCACAGCTTCTCCCAGTCACCGGCCTTCACGCGGGCGGAGAGTTTCTCGAACGAGGTGAAAGCGGACTCGTCGAAGAGGTAGTTCACATAGGCGGGGATGTCCATCGTGGCGAAGTTCTCGAAATCGACGCCGAGGCCCTTCGGATAGTCCTCGGCCTTCGCGCGCTCGCGGTAGAACTCCAGGAGCGCGACGGCTTCCTTGCGGTCCAGGTCCACGACATAGTCCCGGTAGGTGGACTCCATCGCGCTGAGCACCTTGGGATCCTGGCCCTGACGGGAAACGGCCTGCGCCAGGCGGCTGGCGATGCCCACAAGTTCGATGCGGGAAGGAGCCTCACTGATGAGGGAGATGGCCGCGTTGTCGGCGGCGGAGGCATTGACGGCATCTTCGATCTGCTTGAGGGCCTTGCCGTAAGCCTCGACCCGCTTGGGATTCTGGTTCACCCAGGCCATGAAATCCTTCTCCTTCTGTTCTTCGCGGCCGATGATGTTCAGCTTGTCGAAGGCGAGCTCCTCACCCTGCCACTTCTTCCAGCCGTTGGCGGAGGAGGCGTACTTGTTCGCATACTTCAGCTGCACGGAAGGATCGGCGCACATGGCCTCCCACATGAGGTCCTGCCGGACGGTGCGGGCGTCGATGGCGATGCGGTTCCCCGCGATCATCTGCTTGAGCTGGGCGGCCGTCTGGAACCGCTGGGTGCGGCCCGGATAGCCCATGATCATCGCATAGTCGCCTTCCTGGACTCCCTTGAGGGAGATCTTCAGATGGCCCTTGGCCTTGTAGGGACGGTTCTCCGGGCTGTAGGCGGCGGGCTCGTTGTCGGGACCGGCATACACGCGGAACATGGAGAAGTCGCCGGTGTGGCGGGGCCACATCCAGTTGTCGGTCTCGCCGCCGTACTTGCCGACGGATGCCGGGGGAGCGCCCACGAAACGCACGTCGTTGTAGGTCTTGGAGACGATCAGGTAGGTGACGTTGTCGTTGTAGAAGTTCGACAGCTGGGCGCGGCAGTTCTTGTTGTCCTTCAGGGCCTTGTCCACGAGGGCCTTGCGCTCGGCCTCCATGAGTTCGGCGACCTTCTTCTCGTCCGTCTCGTTCTTGCGGATCTTCTTCTCGGCCTTCTCCAGGACGGCGGTGACGTCCGTCATCGACTGGAGGAAAGTAACGCTCAGGCCGCGGGCCGGGAGTTCCTGCTCGCGGGTCATGGCCCAGTAGCCGTCCATCAGGTAGTTGTGCTCGTCGGTGGAGAGCGCCTGGATGTTGCTGTAGCCGCAGTGGTGGTTCGTGACGATGAGACCGTCGCCGGAAATGATCTCGCCGGTGCAGCCGCCGCCGAAATGGATGATGGCATCCTTCAGCGAACCATGGTTGATGCTGTAGATCTCGTCGGGGGTGAGTTTGCAGCCCGCTTCTTTCAGGGCTTTGCCGTTCATTTTCTGGAGGAGGGGCAGGAGCCACATTCCTTCGTCGGCGGAGGCGGTGAGGGCCAGGCCCAGGGCCGCCACGATCGCTAAGATACGTTTCATAATCAGTCGATATTTGTGCAAATTTAACAATTATTCGGCATTAGAACAAAGAGGGCTCCAACTCCTTGACATGGAAGGATTTGCGGTGCCAGGGGGTGTAGCCGTACCGCCGGATGGCTTCGATGTGCTCGGGGGTGGGATAGCCCATGTTGCGCTCCCAGCCGTATTCCGGGTACTCGGCGGCGAGCTTCCGCATGAATTCGTCCCGGCAGGTTTTCGCGAGGACGGAGGCCGCGGCGATCGACGCGAATGTCGCGTCGCCATGGACCACCGTGCGGAAGTCCTTGAACCCGTAGCGGCCGAAGGGCCGGAACTTGTTGCCGTCCACCAGCAGGAAATCCGGCGCCGGATTCAGCCGCAGGACGGCTCGCTGCATGCCCGTGACGGAGGCCCAGAGGATGTTCAGCTGGTCGATTTCCTCGGCCTGGACGGCCTCCACGGCCCAGGCGACGGCCTCGGCCTCGATGATGGGGCGGAGTTCCTCCCGCGCCTTCTCGGTCATCTGCTTGGAATCGTTCAGGAGCGGATGGTAGAATCCGGGCGGCAGGATGACCGCCGCAGCATACACCGGCCCGGCGAGGGGCCCGCGGCCCGCCTCGTCGCACCCTGCCTCCAGCCGTCCCGGCTCCAGGCATCCTTGCAGTCGGATTTCCTTCATGTAACCAAAGGTAAGGATTTTTTATTGTAATTGTACGAAAAATGGCTATCTTTGCGGACTACGCGCAATTTGCGCGACCCAAAACGCCAAAAATAGTAATCCAATATCATTGCAATGAAAAGCTACACTACTGACAAAATCCGCAACGTGGTCCTCATCGGCGCCTCCCACTCCGGTAAGACCATGCTTTCCGAGGCGATGCTCTTCGAGGGCAAAGTAATCGACCGCCGTGGCAGTGTCGAAGAGAAGAACACGGTCTCCGACAACACCGAGTTCGAACAGACCAACCAGAAGTCCATCAACGCGACTCCCCTTTACGGCGAGTTCAACGGCTGCAAGATCAATTTCATCGATGCGCCGGGTTCCGATGACTTCAGCGGCGGTGCCCTTTCCGCTTTCAAGGTTGTCGAGAGCGCGATCATGGTGATGAACGGCACGACGGGCGTCGAGGTCGGCACCACCATCTTCTCCCGCTATGCGGACCAGTATGGCAAGCCCATGGTCATCGCCGTGAACCAGCTGGATCACGACAAGGCCAACTGGGAAGGCGTGCGCCACGCCATCGCCGAGGAGTTCGGCAAGAAGGCCGTCATCTGCCAGTTCCCCGTGAACCCGGGTCCCGGCCTGGAAGGCTTCGTGGACGTCATCACGATGAAGTTCTACAACGCCAAGAACGAGGAAGTCGACATCCCCGCCGCCTACGCCGACGAGGCTGAGGAACTCCGCGCCGAACTCATGGAGAAGGCCGCCGAAGGTTCCGACGAACTGATGGAGAAATTCTTCGAGACCATGGAGCTCAGCACCGACGAGATCCGCGAGGGTCTCCGCGCCGGCCTCGTGGCCTGCGAGACCATCCCGGTGTTCTGTGTCGCCGCGAAGGCCAACATCGGTGTCCGCCGCCTCATGGAGTTCATCGTCAACGTGTGCCCGAGCCCGCTCGGCACCGTGCAGAAGACCGTCGACGGCGGCGAAGTCCGCTGCAACCCGGCCGCTCCGACCAGCATCTTCATCTACAAGACCTCCGTCGAGCAGCACCTCGGTGAGGTGTCCTACTTCAAGGTGATGAGCGGTACCCTCAACGAGGGCGCCGACCTCGTGAACCCTGAGACCGGCAACGGCGAGCGCCTCAGCGCCATCTACGCCGTCGCGGGCTCCAAGAAGGAGAAGGTCGCTTCCATCAGCGCCGGCGACATCGGCTGCGTCATGAAGCTCAAGGCCGGCAAGACCGACGTCACCCTCGCCGCTCCCGGCCAGGAGGCCATCGAGCACATGGTGTTCCCGGATGCGAAATACCGCTGCGCCGTCAAGGCCGTCGACAAGAACGACGAGGCCAAGGTGGGCGACGCCCTGAACAAGATCGCGGCCCAGGATCCGACCATCACCGTCGAGTATTCCAAGGAACTCCGCCAGACCATCCTCTCCGGCATGGGCGAGCAGCACATCAACTACGTCAAGTGGAGAGTGAACAACGAGTTCAAGCAGAACATCGAGCTCTACGCTCCGAAGGTGCCGTACCGCGAGACCATCACCAAGATCGCGACCGCGCAGTACCGTCATAAGAAGCAGTCCGGCGGCGCCGGCCAGTTCGGTGAGGTGCACCTCCTCGTGTGCCCCTACGTCGAAGGTCAGGAAGCCCCGAAGAACTTCAAGATCGACGGCAAGGACACCGTGTTCAACTTCAAGAGCCAGGACATCACCGACCTCGAGTGGGGCGGCAAGCTGGAATTCTACAACTGCGTCGTCGGCGGTTCCATCGACCTCGGCTTCATGCCCGCCATCCTGAAGGGTATCAAGTCCAAGATGGAGGAAGGCCCGCTCACCGGTTCCTACGCCCGCGACATCCGCGTGTATGTGTACGACGGTAAGATGCACCCGGTGGACTCCAAGGAAATCGCCTTCATCATCGCCGGCCGCAACGCCTTCAAGGAGGCCTTCAAGAACGCCGGCCCGAAGATCCTCGAGCCTATCTACAA
>Ga0247611_10003914_pt1 | contig 21382 bp, 13 predicted proteins | sample 177DNAGHGhighgp2_FD_192422 | JGI IMG/M metagenome (GOLD analysis project Ga0247611, IMG submission 192422) | Sheep rumen microbial communities from Palmerston North, Manawatu-Wanganui, New Zealand - 1770 DNA GHGhigh gp2 | ecosystem: Host-associated > Mammals > Digestive system > Stomach > Rumen... | reverse complement strand
CTATAATAGGCAATTTTCCTTATAAAAATTATTTTTCGCCAAATAATATACTATTAATAAATAATATATTTTCTTCTGTGTTTTCTGTACTCTTTAAATTCTTGATTTTGTCTTTTAACTTAAGTGCCAGTTTCTCACTTTCCTCTTCTAACTCCATTTTAGGATTAAATAATCCTGATATGGTATAAAGATAAAGAAAGCAACTTGTTCTTAAATCATGACTATCTGCATAATTGCGTAAAAACTCAGATGAAATTAAATTAGCCATATTACCATTCATTGAGCCATCTGATTTATCTATACCAATAGCAAGGTAATCCTTAGGCTGCCAATCAAGTTGCATGTGGGTCAATAATGCATGTGTATGCAAATTAACTGCCTTTATTGGTATAAACATTGTATATGTAGAGGCATCAAATGTACATCTTTCTGCCTCGTTTGGAAAGTCCATAAGTGCCAGAGAAATAGGTCTTGCATTAGCTTTAGGCACTCCTGCTTGTACTAGCATAAACTGTTTCATTTCTCCGGTTGTATAAAATATAGAAATACCCGGAGAAGATGTCTCTGACTGAAAATAATCTTTAAAATCGAAGTCAAACACTGGCTCATAAGTTATGTCATCCCAATTGGGTAGCTCTTTTCCAAGAGATAACCCATTTGTACGAACTACATGGAGCATATCAGTTGGCATACTTAAAACTGGTATCCATTGTGTCTCCCCATCCTCTATTTTTGTAACTTCAAGCTTTGGTCTTTTTATAAGCCAATTTTCAGGATTTTTAAAATGTGCTATTTCTTCACTATCTAAATAACCCTCAGTATCTTTATAAAGCCAATAACCTGCTCTAAAGCTATAAGATAATAAATCTGTTAAATCATTCTGTGCAGCTACTTCATCCTCGCTTAAATCTTGAAGTGAAAAAACTTCAACAAATGTTTTATTCATCTCCAATATTTTTCTTGGTAAGTGTAGTGCACCTGTCGTGTAGTCAAAATGAACAAAAGGGTCCTCTAAATATAGATTTACAACAATACTATTAACAAGTGTACAATTTCTAAAGTCATCTGGCTTTGTTTCTGTTACTGCATAGTATATGTCATCCTCATCCCCATTCCCAAAATTAAACCTTTTTGAAATTTCGGACTTATCATCTTTCTTCTCTTTTTCCCATTTATCTACAGATATATAGAAATTATGAGTTGTATCCTCAGCCATAAGACTTACAAATTCCTTCTGTAAATTTGGATTGGATAATATCTCTCCAAGCTGAACCCTACTAAGTTCCTTCACGTCAGTTTCTTCAATATCTAGGCTACCATCCTCACAACGAGGTATACTAGTAAGTTTCTTTATGAACTCGTCATGATAAAATTCATATGGGCGTTCTGCATCAAAATTTATATCGCCAATACGAATCTTTAATAAGTTAATTAACATAAAAAATAAATCCTCCGTGGAAGTGTTGTACATGTCTGCAAAAAATTAATTTTGCTTTACATTTTATAATACTTCTATGGAGAATTTAATTCTTTGGTTAAATTTTATATTTTTTGGATACTATTTAGTTTCAAAAAAAGTATCGTTATTTGTTGTCTCCCTTGGTTTACAAGAATTTAATGTTAATAACTCAGAATCTATAATATTACTTATTCTCAAATTATTTAATAATCTATTTTTATTATATATACTCCTATTAGCCACCGACAATAGAGTTTTCATTGCTTCTGCATCATTTTTTACACCTGCAAGCATATATAAAATAAGATACCAGTCTTTTAATGTTGTTTTTGCTGCAAGCTCTGCACTATTTCTGAAAGAGTAAGTGCTTGCAGTCTTTACAAGAGATGTTTCGGGTAGACTCTCCTGTATCTTTTTAGGGTCATATATTCCTTCAACTGGTAATATACCTGTATTGATAAGTGTTCTATATTCTACAAGTGCCTCAACTCTTCTTCTTACTCTATTTACAACTTGTAGTGGTGTATACTCATTTAATAATGACTTTAAAACTTTATAAGACTTACGTGTTGTAGCTACTTTATCTGCTTTAATGGGTTTTAAAATACCGTCTATGTAATCATCTATGGCAAAGTTATATACTCCAGACATATAACTTAACATCTGTTTGTAATTTACTTCACCGCTCTTATTTTCATTTATAATTCGCTCTAGTTGTTCAGAATAGCCATTATAATTATTACCCATTCTTGTTATAAATAAAGCTACGGCCTCTTTCTTTATTGTTACTCCCCTCTTTTTAAATATGTCTGTTATTATCCTTGACAATAAATTATGATTTGGAAAACCGAGATTAAACACGGCTATCTTTCTACTACCATTATAAAAAGAATTACTTACAATCTTCTTTATATTTCTCCAGTCACGCACTGTAATCACAAGTAACCCATTTTCACTTGGGTATCTCAAATAATCGAACATTTCATCTATCTGTTTCTTACTTAAAAGGTCATACTCTACCTTAGAGTACCACTTACCAATAGCTTTTCGACCAGATACATACTCTTTGAAAGTTTCAAACTCTAAATTATCCTCACCACCCCCATTGTCTTCCGATGAGGATAGAAATTCCTTGTATTCACTTATATCAACTGTAATTTTTCCCTTGCAATATTTATGGCATCTGTCCACAACCATATTTGCAAATATTGGGTATCTACAACAAATAAACACTACTGGGTATTTATCTTCAAAATTATTATCAAGGTCACTAAAATAAAATAGCATAACTGCTTCCTTCCAAAAAATAAAAAGTTCTTTGTGTAACTTTTAGTATAACACAAAGAACTTCATTTGTCTTTAAATAATTTAATTAAATTTTAAATTGCTTTAATTCTGTCTGAAAAATCTAGGGCTGTGGTATCTATCTTTATCATGTAGGTCTTGTATACGGGGTTTACAGTTCTTTCAACATAAATAGAATCTGGTTTCTTTGTATCCTTAGTAATATTTGTTGCCATATTATCATATATTGCTAGTTCACCGTTCATAGACTTTATTGCATATTGATTATAAATCCATATTGTCCTCTTAATCTCGTACAATACCTTTTCAACAGACTGTCTTTCACCTTGTAAATATTTTAAGATTGAATTATAATCACCTGCCCTCTGACTCAAGATATTTTCATAATTAACAACATAATTCTTAATTGTCTTGAACAAATCCTGATAAATTTCTTCCTTAATAGGCTTCTTATTATTTGATGCTATAATTTCATCTAAAGGCTTTTTAGCAAATGTAGCTGCTGTAATCTCTGGTACATCTGGTATTGTATAAGCAATGGGACTCTTACTTGAGGACTTCTTTTCAATTACCTCTGCCTTTGTACCATCTGCATTTAAAGGAGCATCTGAGCTATAATCAGTTGTAAAAGTTATTACACCTGTTCTTCTATCAATCTTTAATGCATCTAGCATTACTTGAATTTCATTAGGGAACTGATTGTAATATCTCTCCATATTGGATGGTTGAGTGTTATTAACTGGTACTAACTTACTCTCTACTTTCTTAATCTGAGTATCTAAATATGCTTTTAATCCTCTGTATACTTGCTTTTTCTTGAGGAGTTCAAACATATCCACACTCTTTGCCATTGCAACCTCTTGGGTATTTAAAAGGCTTACCTTACTTAAATCTATATCTATTACAACATAATTCGTACCACCAAGTAATCCCATATTAATTAGTGGAAGATTAGATTTAATTCTATCACTAACATCCTCACTTACAGTTAATCCTATTGCAGATAAATCATTTATAAGTGCATCCTTATTACCATTATCTACCATAGCATAAATGTGTTCAAGAAGTGCCAATGCACCAAATTTTGAGTTAAACATTGACCTTGACCTTGTGTAGCAAACTGGAATCATAGAACCCATATTATTTGCAACTGTAGCTAAGCATGTAAATTTAAAGTTGGCATTTAAAGTTCCCCAACTATAATCTATGTTAGGCTTAGCAACTTGTACTCCACTCAAGTAGAGTGTTCCGTCGGTACCCTCTATATGTTGCTTTGTCTCTCCAACTAATCTTAAGAAATATGCATTATTATCTTTTAATACTCTGCACACGTCAGATAACCCAAGCCCACTTGAACCAGAACCACCAGTACTCTTAGCACTACCATTTAATGCCATATTAGAAGTATTAGGCTGTGCTAAATATAGGGTGTCAAGTTCTTTAAGGGAGCTATTTCTAATTCCCTTTAATACTAAACTGCCATTCTTACTTGTAACAATGAAGTTCTTAGGCTTTAGTACCTTTGCATTCTCAGCAATAGTTTCAAGAGACATGACAACTGGCTTTGTGGTACCAGACTGAGAAAGGCTTACCTCATAACCAAAGATTTTCTCTTTTCCATCTACCCCTCTCTTACCAACTACCTTACGCAATAAGTACATACTATCATGTTCTGGGTTGTTATTAATGTTTGACTTATAATAAACATCAACACTTCCATTACTACTTCTCTCAAAATAGATTACATTGATGTCATTTAATATCTCATTCTGCTTATCTTGGAAGTCAGATGGTGATATATGAACAGGTCTACACACAGAAATAGGATAATCATAGAGTTTTCTAACCCCTGCTGTTCCCCCTGTTACACCATTTAATCCATCAATTTGAATAAGGTTACTTGCTATATTGGCTGTCTGCTCGATGCTTAAATATTCCGTATTCTGCTTTGTGGTTACTATTTTGTCTCCAACTGGAAGACCTGCCACCTGAAACTCCTGATTAGTACCCTCGATTTTATACCCAATATGTGTATACAATGGTACTTGCTCTCCGAGCTTATCCTTAATCATGTGCTTCATTAAAACTACACCAATTAACTTCATAATTCTACTCCTAATTTAACTAAATTTCATCGGTTGCTGATACTTGTATGAATACAAAACCTATTATATCATTACTTCCATCTTTTATCAAGTATGAATAAAATTGTGCCATATCTGGTATATACATTGTGGAACCTGCAATATCTAAATCGTGCAACTTATCATATCTTAATTGCTGATTTATGTCCTTTGGATTAAATGCATAAGTGCCTGTAGTCATAAATACGCCTTTATCTGTATCATATTTAATTGCTTGCTGATAACCGGTGTTGGCTGACCTTCCATAAGCATCTATTTTATTTGAGCTAGTTTGGTCGAATTTTGCTCCGTTATAATTTAAAGCCGAAACATAATCATTTGAGCCGGGGTTTGCCTTTGTGCAAGCTGTTAATATTGAGCCAAAATTAATGGCATATAGTTCAGAATCACTTACTGCAATGTTCTTATTAATATTCATGCTCATCCCTTGCAGGTATGTTCCGGGTACCTTCTTGGTCTGAAAATCATCCACAAGTGTTCCGTATAATGGTATACTATTTTTTGATGCTTTATTTAAGGCTAGAGTACTTACCAAAAAGGCACAATCTCTTCCCCCATATTCAATCATCAAATTCTTAGCCTCTCTACCAGAAATAATTTTGCCATTATAAGCATTATACTTGGCATTTTCCATCTCAACTATTTCCTTCGATAATTGCTCCTGTGTATATCTATTAAAGGCATTAGTGGTACGAAATGTATACATACCAAAAACAATAAAGGCTGTTAATAGTATCATCATTATCGTAAATTCAAGGAAATCACCTACTCTGTCTCCCATTCTATACACCTCTTTTTACAATATAATCCAAAATTACTATTACATAATTATAATTTTTGGATAACTTAAATTTCAGATTATAGTAAATTAAAATAGAAATACCCCAAGAATATGCATCTTAAGGTATTTCTAAAATAATTTCAAAATTTTAACTTGTAAAATCTTCTGAATTGTACTCTATGCCAAGTATATCGCAAAGTTTTTCATTTTGCTCAGCCTCACCAAAAGCGGTTATATCTGGCTCTATCCCTATTTCATGAATATTTGTACCAAATGCTGAATAATAGAGTCCTTGAGTATATCTCAAAGTTCCTCCCCAAGGTACATTGACTATATCTTGTGCAATACCTTTACCAAAAGTCCTCTCACCAAGTACTTTCACATTTAAGCCATAATCTTTAAGAGATATAATCATTAATTCACTTGCACTTGCTGTTCCATAATTCGTCAATATGTAAATTTCTGTGCCATCTGGTATTATTTTATCAGTGCTTGTCTTATATTTAACTTGACCACTTTGCTTGGTGTCTATAATAAGCCCTACTTTACCATTTCCGATAAAATAACCAAGCAACTCCATCGCCTCGCTTGCATGACCGCCACCGTTATCTCTTAAGTCTATAACTAGAGTACCTGTACTGGCTATTTCTTTATTCATTTCTTTAACCGTACTATAAAATTGCTCACCTACATTGTAAGAAGAAAAAGTAGTGAGCCTAATATATGGAATTTTATTATCTAACAACGAATGATAAACTTTTGGTATTTCAAGGTGCTCTTTTTTCATACTGACTGTATTATACAGACCATCTCTATAATATGTTATATAAAATGTGGCATCTTTCTTTATAGCACCTAAAGCTTCTTTAAACTCCTTAACTGGTTCTCTTGAAAATGTTACATCATTCAACCTTACAAGGATGTCATCTACTTTTAAGCCTGCTTTAGCTGCTGGACCATTAGGTGTAATTTCTTTAACCTTGCAATATCTTCCAGACTCTACCACAGATATGCCTATTCCAAACAATTCTGTTTCCCTTTTGTCCTCCTCTGATGGACCCTCATAAACTAAGTAATCGTCATCATATCTACTCAATAAATACAGATTAATTACATCGTCTTCACTCAATTCTTTCCTTAATCCAAACATATCATTGTTGTCCAAAAAAGTCTGTATACCATTAGCTTCTTCTATTAATCTATAAGTATCATCAAAAATGGACTCTGAATTACTTAATGTTTTCCCCTTAAAAAAATCATTTGTTATATATTCTTTATATAGAAAACTACAAATTAAAAGAGAAAATGAAATTAAAAAGATAATTGCTGAAATGATGGCAATATAAACTAGTATTCTAAAGGGATTAATCTTTACCTTATTACTCTTTATAGATGCAACTTCAGGAATTGAAATATTAATAGGCTGTGGGTTTACACCCTCAGCCCCTATATCCTCTGTATTACCTTGTGACTCTTTATTCAAAGTCTCTTTCATATTTACATCAAAATTGTCCATAGCTTAACCGTCCTGCTTTAATGTTAAATATTCAAGTACGAGTTTAACTGTTCCTTCCACTCCTAACTTACTTATGTCAATACACAAGTCATAAGAGTCTCCATGCCCCCATTTCTTTCCTGTGTTACTTTCATAATAACCCTTTCTATTCTTGTCTATGGTTCGCATTAACTTGATGGCATTCTCTTTTGAATACCCATATTTGTCATAAATGTGCTTTACTTTATATTCTTCTGGTGCTGTTATAAATATCTTAACCACACTTTCGTCTCCTGAAAGAGCATAGTCTGCACACCTACCAACTATTACACAGCTTTCTTGCTTAGCAATCTCCCTAATTGTATCTGTTAATATCTGGAATGACTTTGTAGGAAGATTTGTTTCCTCTGATGCCCAATTAGCATAAGTATTCATTACTATATTGTACAATAAACTATTTGTAGGCTTCTCATCATATTCATGGAATATGTCTTCACTTATTCCAGAGGACTTGGCTGCCTCTGCCAACAACTCTTTATCATAAAACTTTATATTGAGTGCTTTCGCTAGTGCCTTCCCAAAACTAGCTCCTCCACTCCCCGCTTCTCTTCCGATAGTTATTATCAGTTTATTAGCCATATTTATCTCCCGCCCTTCGTCTCCTTTAAAAAATTAGAAACTTTGGATACCTATTTTGTTACAATTCTATACCATTGCTTCTAACTGTCTTAATTAGCTTATCACTTACTTCTTTTGCATTTTCCAAATTATTATCTATGATTATATCAAATTTATCAAGTAAATTATAAATCTCTGTCTTTATAGATACTGGAACACAATCACCTAACTCAGACATAAAATAGCTTTCTATTTTATTTCTAGTATCATAATACTCTTGTAAATCCTCAACAGAACTTATTTCTTTATTCTCATCTGAGGCAAGTTTAATTCTTGTAGCTGCTCCACCTAATGTTATACTTGCACCACCATCAAGAAAAGCTTTCTTTAATTCGTCGTATGCTTGTCTAAGTGTGATTTTTCTATTTAACTCATCTCTTGAAAAATTATAGTGTAAATCTAATATATCACCATCTTTTGAACATCCAAAACAATGCCACCTAAAATAACCTACACCATTCTTATCATACAATGAAAATGACGGAGTATCCTCTGGGTGAAGAGGACAATTACATCTACGGTTACTAGCCACAAAATCTACACCATAAGGATAATAACCCTCTTTATTAGGCACTATAAACTTATCGAAATAAGTCTGGTAATCTAAAGCACGGCATAATGTTTCTCTTTCTTCTCTTGACACTTTATATTGCATTTTAACGGGCATGGTTTCTACCTCCAATTTAAAAGGATTACTCATTTTATTATAGCACATCTTTTTACTTTTTTGGATGAATTTTTGACAAAATAAAAAGAAAATTATAAATCAATACCATTAAATTAAGCAAACTTAGACAAAAAACAACCCATATCCTATCTACAAAGTAAGATATGGGTTGCATTTTTAAATTCCAAGTGTGTCTTTAATGTCTTTTTCAACTTCTTCACACCATTTTTTATATTCAGCACTTCTTTCAATCTCAAGTATAGTATGTATATCAGCATCTTCTGGGAAAAGTGGACAAGTTAATTGTTCTCTGACATTTCTTAACCTATTTTTAGTATCTTTTTCGCCACTCAATACAGCTTCGCTTGCAAAAGTTGCATCTTTTAAAATTTTAACTTCTGATGATGAGCTGTAATAGTTTAAGATTTCAACTTCAAATCCATGATTAATAGGAACATAGTCAGGACCTAATATTCTGTCCCATGTTTTTTCGCGGGTTTTCCATCTTTGTTTTGTCATGCCAGATGGCATATCGGTTTGATTTTGATAATGATAATCTTCAAAATGTTCGTCATTCCAAATAATTTCTGAATATGTAGGGTCACCAAAGTACATGCCATATACATTGCTTTTATCTGGAATGTAAAGAATCTTGAATTTACCAAAATTATCATCAAATTCAGTTTCATTTCTTTTCATTTCAGAAGTAAAATCAAAAATGTCATATCTTGCAATTTCTTCAAGACTTTTGCCTTCTTTTAATTGATGTATACGTCTTAACATTTTTTCGTCTGTTATTTTGGCACTAATATCTTCACCAAAATAAGTATATAAATCTTTTATATGCCAAACTCTTCTGCCTATGATTTTGACAAGTTCTTGTCTGTAAAGTTTAAAAGCTTCTTTTTTCAAACTTTCATTTATTTCAGAAAGCTTACTTAAAGTAATTGGCTTTTTCATATTTACAACTTTAAAGGCATCATAAATTTTTGTACTCATATATTCTCCGTTCGTCTATGAACTATATCAAAATGTTTCTTAACTATACAATTTTCTAAATTCCCTTTTATCTCAAAGGTCTAATGCCTCTAAGCCTACCTGTCTTGTATATTTATTAATATTGGCAAGATAATCACTAATATCATTCTTACCTCTATAATGCTGAATTGCCTTATAGGTATTTCCCTTATATTCCCGCTTTAATTCTGATACAAGCACTACACCCATTCTAAGATTCAAGTCTGGGTCATAAGCCATATCATGTGAATAACTTCCCTTAGGATTGCCCATAAGGTCTTCATAGATGTACTTTCCGGAACTCCTTAAAATCTGACAGAAACCTGTCGCTGTTGATGACTTGTTCTTTGCATTTGAGTGTCCCTCACTCTCTGTCATAATGATACCAAGCATAAGGTCTGGGCTTACATTGTACTGCTCGCAAGTGTCAACAAGTACTCCTAATGTATGCTCGTTAAGGTCATTTCTTCTTCCCTCTGTATCATAAAGAGCATAGAAGAATCTCTCCTCAAGCTTTGGTTGTGCCTCTAGCTTAAGTTCCTTAATTCCCTCTTGTCTTCCAATCTCTGTATAGAATGGTAAATTCTCATCGAGAGTTTCTGGAATGACTGTAGTAAGGTCATTCACATTTGTATCCTGATTGATTACAATATGAACTTCCTCATTTGTAGCTTCTGTAGTTTCTATGGGTGCTACTGTCTCCACAATAGCTCTGTCTACATCTGCAAAGGACTTTAGTTTACTTGGAATAGCAATTGAACTAAATCCAAGTGCAAGACTAAGTACTACCAATGATATGTTATGCTTGTTTTTATTTCTAACTACTTTATTTCTCTTCATTTGTTTAACTCCTTAAAAAATTGTTATTTGTTTTTATGTGTCTTACTCTAACATGCAGTAAAAGATTTGTCAACTATTTTTTAAAAAAACATAGAAATGGAGTCCTATTCGGACTCCACCTCAAATGAATTTCCTTATATTGAAATCACTTTCGTTGCTGAATGAAAACTATACCAACGGTTTCACCACTTGCATTACGAAGTAAATAAGAATTAAACTTATCATCATTTTTAATGTTCATACAGTCACCACTCTTTTCAAGAGCACCTGTACTATTATATTTTAAAACTTGTGAGGTTTCACTATTAATAGCAAAGTCTAGCTTTGTAAGGAAACACCCCTTCTTATCATCCCACATTATTGTCTGACCGTACTCGATTGGCTTACCATAGCCTCTAAATCCTGTACCAACAAACTTCCACTTCTTATTAATTGGGTTAATCATTACGGCATTTTTAAAGGAATCTCCTACCGGCTCTGATGACATACTGTTTTTCAATATGGAGCCATAATTTACACATAAAGGTTGATATACAATAGCACCATTAGGTGACTTGATAGTGAAATTCTCAATCATTGTAAAAGGTACTCCAGTACCCTTTAGCAATCCCTTCTTAAAGGTTTCATTAATACTTGTCTCTGCTTTTATATTATTATTGATTGTGACTCTATCAGTTCTGCCAACCAATACTCCATTGGCATCTGTACTTTTTCCATCTACACGCCCTTTACAGACGGGTAATGTTGCACCAGAAAATTTTAAAGTATTAACAAGAAGTGCACAGTTTGATTTTTTTAATTGCTTTATTACCTGCTTTACCCTTGTACCTGTGATTTCTTTGTTATCTAGCTCTGTATAAATTGATACGTCTACCATTTGATTCATACTGTCACTTGTCTTTCTTTTTACAAGTGAAAATATAAAAAAGGCTACTGCTGATACTGCTATGATACCTATTATACTACTTAAAATTCTAATTACATCTGCGGCTCTGTCACCCATTAGTTACCCTCCATGTGTTCTGCATCTTCGTCTGATTGAACGATACTGCCATCCTCTGCATGTTGATGTGACCTATCTTCATCTTCATCTCCATCTTCATGAGCTTGCTCAGTTGTTTCGGTTGACTCACTTGTAGAACCTTCTTCGTCTAAATACACTATACTGCCATCCTCTGCGTGGTAATGTGGTCTACTCTCATCTCCATCAGTTTCAAGAAGTGTGTCGCCATTATCATCTAAACCATATGGAATTGTTATTCCATACTTATCTCTTAATAAATTATGTACTGTTTCTTCATCTAAATTATTTAATTCTGCATATATTGCATCTGCTACTAAGCTATCTGCTATATACATCTTAGCCTTTGGATATAATTCTTCATATAAATCATCTAATGAAGGTATATTCTCAACATGCTTACAACTTCCCGGAACTATTTTCCATAAAATGTAAATTACATCATCTGGGTTTCTGTTGGTCAGGCTTATTGTTTCAGCATGCCAGTACTCTAATTTATTATAATCAATCCCCCCATTGTCTCCCTGATATTCTTTCATATCATTGATTGCATTATTAAGGTTCTCTTGACTAGAATTATCCTCTAAACTATCATAATTACCAAGATAATAAGAATTACTTGTTAAATCACTACCAAATGTTGCTTGAATTGTATCATTTGCCAACTCTTTGATATTGTCATCATAGTAATCTATATCTTTATAAAGGCTAAACTTCTTTACTGCCTCAGGATTTTCCTTATAATTGAGCCTCTTTACTTCTAAAAGCCCTTCATCATAAGCCTCCTGCAAAGATTCAATACCATAAGCTGCAGTCTCTGCATTTAAAAGAATTACATCTACATCTACATCTTCAAGGTAGTCATAATTATTACAGATTTCATTCTGATAAAATAAATTCATGTAACTATCATCTGCCGAGTTTCTCTGTGCCTCTGCTACCTTATTTGCCTCCCACTTATTATGAGCCTCCATCAAGTAGTCAAAAGCCTCTCCTCGTGTATAATTAGTTATATACTTCTTTAATTGGCAATCCTCTTTCTGACACTCTATATTATGGTAATCTGGAACTTCAATCCCATCTTTTACATACTTGTCATATAAAGCAGAAGATACCCAAGCCTCCTCAAAGAGTTCCTTCATCTCGTTTATCATATCATTATAATTGTACTCTATGGACTTACTGAAATAATCTGTATCCATGCCATTTAGCATTTCATTATAAAGAGTCTCTCCTAAAATAGCTTTATTTTTGGCAAGACTTTCTGAGATTTCCTTTTTAGATAACTCATAATAGGCATCATAACCAATTGTACCCTCTACTTTTTCTGTGGGTGCATCCTCTGCTGACGGTGTTGCCTCTAATGTACTATAATCTGGGGCTTTATACTGCTTATTTTCCAATGTTTCTTCAAAGGCTTTCTGCTCCTGTTTCTGCTCTGTAGCTTGCTCGGTTATACTTTGCATACTTGTATAGCCACGATATAATACAAACCCTACTAATCCTACTAAACCACCAAGTAATACACCAATTATCACCTTTGAAGTAGTATCTAACTTAATTTTACTCTGGACTTTCTTATTCTGATTCTTATTATTCTGAAACATTAATTCCACCTAATTTCATTAAAATTTGTGCAAAAGACAATAGGGGCGAAGCCCCCATTTGTCTCCTTCATAATCAGTTAAACTCAAGTATAAGTATATAATTACCGTCATCAAGTCTTATGAATCCAACCCCTGCTGCACTAAAGTCCTTGTTGCATATGACTTGTAATTGCTCCTTATTATATAAGGATTTAACTGCCTTGCTTACATCAGACTCCTTTGCCATTGTAAGACCTCTAATGTTTGTATTAAACATATCAGCTGCTTGTGCATACTCTACTATACCAGTTGTACTCTCACTATCTGCACCATAAAAATCATAAGCCTTATTAGAAATTGCAAGAGCAAAGGCACTCTTTGATAAAGATGAACTCAACTTGAGACGAGGTACCTTATTAGTATCTCTCCATCCATTTATCACCTCAAGAATTTCATTACTTGTGGCATATAAATTAGTATAATACTTATCTGCAAGACTCTCTATATCATCCCAACCCATGTCTTCATAAGCTGCATTAAAGAGGCTCATTCTTGTAACATCATCATTTGTGATACCATTGTTGGTGTCTGCATCTGGAACAAATCTTCCATCTGGCATGAAGAACTGCTTAACTCCATCTATCTGCTGTACTCCTGAGGCCATGTGTCCGTCTGAGAAGAAATAATATTTATCATTTCCGATTGTTACCCACCCAGTTGTCATACTACCATCGGCTCCACCAAGATAATACCACTGGCCACCTATATTCTGCAAACCTACACAAAGGGCACCATCTACTCCATAGTAGTACCACTTATTATCTCTCTGAATCCATCCTCTCTGCATACTACCATCTGGATTAAATGAATACCATTTTCCTCCAATTTCAAGCTGAGTATTATAGACCATAGCACCGGAACCATCGAGGAAATACCAATTTCCATTATAAGTTGTCCACTGGTTTACTTTCATAAGTCCATCAGTACCCGTAAAATAATAAACACCCTTATCATGTACCCATGTGTTTATTGCATAAGTTCCATCATCATTCTGATAAACCCATCCTCTTGCATCCTGTTGCCACTGTCCTGCAAGAGCTGTTAAAGAACTTACTGCTATGATTGCTGATGTTGCAACTAACATTGCTATTTTATTCTTTAATTGCATAAATTTTCACCTCACTGCAAAAAATTAAACATCTTTTGTTTTTTTATATTTCTTTGGATAACTTTAATTAGTTTGTTTTGACTAAATTTATAAGTTAACTTTTATTATACCACAAATTTAAGATAAATCTAGCCTTTTCTTATATTTTCATGAAAAATTTGGGCTACTGACTCTTATATCAGTAGCCCCTTTACTTTTAACCCATCATAAATTGGTCTCTCTTAACAAATATGATTCTCTGAATTGTTGAAACTGATTTTGTAGGTCGAGTGTCTTCTCCTTCTGTCATTATACCTAACTTATAACTAAATGTTAGTTTGGCATAAAGTATATAGGAGTTTCTATCTTCATTATCTAACTTCTTTGAATACCACTTTATAATATCTTCTGGAATTAACAGATAATAATTATAGTTAGATGCCATATTAGCCCCAGAAGATATCTCCTCTGCGTTATCTATGTCATCTGTGTATCTAAATAACTTTACATCTGTACCTCCATCCTCAAGTACACTGTGGGTTTTTTCGCTAAAGTTCATTGGTGTTATAGTTGTGTCACCCTCTACATTAGGTTCACCAAACTCAACCTCAATGTTTGGATTTGTAACAAGGTTATTCTCTACAAGATTAAACTTTATCTTCTGCTTAAGTGTGTCTTCCTCTGCTTTATCTGGCTCATCAAAGTCTTTATCTATGTAGATATAAGTATCTGCACCGTATGTACTCGCATCATAATTGTTAATCATCATTGTTGCAGCTGCAACTTCACCCTTATATGAGGAAATAATACAGTTAACAAACAGCCTAAGCTCGTCATTCGTGTAATCTCCTGTATGTCCAACTCCAGAATACAAGATACTACCCTTTGAATAAATATAATAATTATTTAGTGTATCCTTATTGAAGTTATCCCATTTTTTAGTTCCCCAGTTACCTGATGCACCACCGGGATTTTTACCTTCTGGTACACTCAAAGTAAGCCAAACAGCCACATCGTCTTCTGCATTTAGTTTCCAATACTGAGAGTGTGTTGTTGAAACATTAAATCTATCGGGTAAATGATAAGGATATTCTGTAATCTGTCCTCTATTAACTAGGTCAACTGTAGTGGTTGTAATATTATTTCTAGTATTATTAGGTTTAATATCAGAACTCTCTGAAACTGTCTTAACAAAAGGCATATAGCCACTTTCTGTTTCACTTGTCCTATTAACCTTAGTTGTTATGGCTGTATCTGACCATCCTTGTATCTCATTTGATAAAACTTCTTTTCTGTTAGACCTTGGCTTCCACAATGTGTCCCATGCCTCACCCTTAGAATTTGTACCATATGAATCTACTGATAAAAGGTCTTTAAAGTTAAGGAACATCTTAGACCAACCTATAAGACCATGCTCAGCATAATCTGATGCCCTACCACCAAATCTAGCTACCATATCCTTAGCATCTGTTGCTGTATAGTAAATGGTATCATGTGCCATCAGCACTGTCTTTCCAAGTTCTATATGCTCTCTGATTGCTGCTATAAGATTATCATTATCTGTATAGTACATCCAGTCTCCGAATCCCATTACAAGCATATCTATTGCTATAACTTCTGGTGACTCACTTGTATTCGTGGTATTCTCTACTGCTGGGTTATCCTCTTCGGAATAGTCATAAATTTCCTTGAAACCTACACCTTGTATGAATCTGTATACATAAATGTCCTTATTGTCCTCAGTGATACCGTCAGAGCTTGTAAACTTTCCTGTGTACTTCTGAATTGTATAAGTTCCAAGATAGTTCTTATATTCTATACCTGATGCCTCTGCCTCTTCTAAAGGAATTAAACTAATTCCAGTATCCATCTCTAATGGCGCTGAGATTGTAACAGTACAGTTACTATAATTAAAGGTCTTATTTGTGACTAACTTTCCTGTAAGCTCTTGTGTATTTGTATCCTCAAGATTTGGGCTAGTGTAAAACTTTGTCGTTACCTTATAGCCAAATATGTCCTTTACCTCTCCTGACTCAGTTAATAAGTTATTTGGTGATGATGCCATTGTGAATATGTTGAAGTCATTAATGTCATTCATCATCTCCCTTATTTTCTTTGAGCTAGTATTGGCTTTACCATATTTAATCAAGGTATCATCTAATACAAGATTTAAGTCTTGATTATTATTTGAATTTACTCCATAAATATGCTCATTACTGCTACCTTTCTTTGTTGGTACTACCTGTAAAGATAAAATAGTAGGTCTGTTTTCTACATCTGTCTTTACTGCTGATACTCCTGTTAAAGCATCATGAATAGCCTCATCAGAGTTTTTTACTACCTCAAGTTTCCAATAGATAGAACCGAAGAACTCATCTGGAATTACTTTATCTACTACATAGTAAGTGTCTGTCTTTAATGAATTATTACTTACTCGACCACCACCACTTGTAATAGTTACATTCTTTAACTCCTCTTTTTCTTTATCAAAGATACCGTCAGCATTACTATCAATATATATCTTTAGTGTATACTTGGCATTTGTATCTTTACTCTTTAACTGGAAATTGAACCTTAACTTTCTATCCAATAAGTAATCAGCGTCAGTAACCCCATTGTCTCCCTCATTATAAAGAGTTGGAGTTTCATCTGCTACAATTCTCACATTCTTAGCAAATGCTTTATCCCAAACACCAATGCTTGACTGGGACGAATACATAATCTTTTCTTTATTATTGTTGATAAACTCATATAAATATGATGAATTATCAATATAATAATCATCTGGTTTATCTATAACTCCATTTTTAACACTAACAAGCTTATCTGACACAATTACTGGCATATCTGCATTTACAAACTCTTGCAACTCTGCCATTTTCTTCTTTGTTATATCATTACCAGAAAATCTAGTATAGAATCTATAAGTACCATTCTTTTTAATTTCTGGTGTTGTGACATAATGCAATCTGTTATTCAATATATCTGATGTTCCATCTTTTCCTACTGCACCGTCGGCACTTCCATAATAAGCTGTTGATGTTCCAGCAGCTATTCTAATAACGTATGAATCTCCGGCATGAGAATATATAAGACCTTGCATATTCTCATCATTATATTTAACATCAAAAAGTTTATGAGTGCTGGTTATTTGCTCCTCATCTGGTAACTCATAAATATATAAGTGTACCAACATATGCTTTCTAGTATTTGCTGTTTCGGATGTTTTATAACTAACTGTTACATCAAACTTATATTCTGTTGCACTTGTCACATTCTTAGATTTAACAAAAAGTTTACTAGGGTCTACATCTTCCTTCCATGCATAATTACTATTAGTTGTTACAGCCTTTACCTTGTACTGAACATCATAAGTATGTGCTGGATTAATCCACTTGGAAAAATCTATAGACATACCCTCTATAAAATTATCACCACTATAATCGGGTGTTACATCACTTGAATGGAAGGATTTATAGTAATTAAAATACTTACCTGCTACCGTATTATTTACTGTATTGATAGGACGAATATCCCATACCATACAATGATAATAATTTGTTAAATCCGATTCACTTATAGTATAAACATCAGTATAATTAGAATCCCCAAGTGTACTTGTATTTGAATCTACATAATCCCAACTAAATAAATTATATCTATAACAATCTTGCTCATGGGTGTGTTCATATTTAGGGCAATCAACTCCCTCTTGATAAAGTTGCCATTCATAGTTGCTACCCCATCCTCCCCATCCTCCCCATCCTCCGGAGGAGGTCCTTACGGCTTTCCAACAACCACTTATTTGATTAGCATGTGTTGGATTATTCCTTGGTTTTGCTGTATGGGTATGTTCTTGCATTCCACAATTTATTTTTTCTTTACCAACATAGAAATAAGATAAACCACCATAGTTCTGACCACGCCCAATAGTGTCAATTTCACTTACTACCTGACCTGTACCTTTATTAGTAAGCACTCTATTTTCTGCATCCCAAATAAACTTATATTTATCTAAAATATTACCATCTGCATCCGTTTCATAAGCTTTACTTATTTTTAGCTTATTATCTGTATCTACATACATATACCAACCCTTTGTAGCTATGGCATATTCACCACTTGGAGCTGAACTATATTTATTACCTGCTGCAAGAGTATTACCGGGTTTAATAGTCTGAGAAACAGGTATATCAGCATTACCCATAGCATTATTAGAGTCTCCATCTATCATTAGCTCATTTGTTGGGCTACTTATTGTTACATATCTCACTTTAAATTTACTAGAATCTATGTAACTTGTTTTATTAGCATTAGTATAAACTCTCAATATAAGTGTTTCATCTCCAGAGTATACCTGACCTGTTTTATGTTCTAAGCCTGTGACCCTATACACACCGTCAGCCAATTCTCTTTCTGAGGTATTGTTACTAAAATAGAAAGATGCACCACCCGTTGAACCTAATAATACTGCACCGTATGGCATTGTAACCTTACTTACATCAGATGGTGTTAAATAAGCCGTCTCTCCCTCTGATACTACAATACTAATATTCTTTCTTACAATGTTATCACTAGATGCAAAGCCTACATTCATTGCATCTGTATTATCACCTATGTAAACTAAGTCAAAATTATCAAGAAGATTCTTATTGACTCCAACAAACTGTCTAATAGGCATCTGGTTAGTGAGATTATCAAACTCCTTGATTTTACCCAGATAATAAGGTGCAAAGCCGTGTAATCTCCAATCCCATCCAGTTGAAGACATAAAACTGTTACATGGCTCAAGCTCAAGTATATTCATTTCATTTTGGTCAATAATATTGCTTACCTGATGCTTTACAAGATAATTAAGTGCCTCGGCAAAACTTATCTGTGTCTGGTCCTCTTTTAGCTCTAATGTATCAAAAGCTTCCTCGGTATTTACTGATTTATCTATGACATGATTCATAAAATTATACAGTATATTACCATCTCTATTACTATCGTAGCTTAATACACCATGCTCAACAAGATACTTAGCTGTAAGGTTAGGATTATCAATTCCCATCTGCAAATAAGTATCTGCATCCATGTGACCATTATTTATATCTATTGGTAATAAAATCTTATTATTTAAGTCGGTTACTATATTACTATTAGACACCTCTATATTAGGTAGCTTGATATGAGATAAATCTATACTATCTGTACTTCCATTATGCTCAATATATTGCTTGAAGAATGTCTGTGGATACATCATGTTAAGTATTGTATAAAGTTTTGTCACAGGATTCTTATATAAATACTCTGACTTACTGTTTGTATATATCAAATAATTTGACTTATTCTGTCCACTTGCTCCAGTATACTCTAAACTATACTTCTTAATATTGTTAGCTATAGTTAGATTCTTACCTACCGTACCATACTCTTCCTGAGCATAATCATATAAGCCACTATCAAATAAAACTACTGGCTTACCATTTTCATTTACATTAGCTACTCCTCCAGAATAACTTAAATCTTCTGGGCTTCCTCCTATTGTTAAATAAGAGTAAATATATGTCATAGCATTCTGCAAATCACTCTGATAGAACTGATTGTCTCCCTCTACACTTAAATGCTGTATGCTTGGCTCCCATGTATCTGCAAGATTATTTTCTCTCTTGTAGAGCTTTACAATACTATTATAGCGATAACTATCTTTGTCTCCACCATCATTAAAATAGATTAAATTGGCATTTTCTATGTCTTCTTTATCTAATTCTGCTAATTTCCTTACTATTACTCTTACTTTATATTCATCTATCTTGCTGTCTGTTAACTCAAGAACTTCCTTCTTAAATAGCTCCTTGTTCTTTAATGATAACTCTGTTACCTTTCCCTCCCCTAAATTAGCTAACACTTTACATCTTATTCTACTACCTACTCCATAGTTCATGTTATAATTATAGGTATTCAATACATTTATTGTATCGTTTGTTGCTAAATTACCTGCCTTTACCCATTGGTATGTGTCATTATCAAACTTGTACTTAATTCCACGATACACTGGAACAAAGATAAAATCTCCTTGATTTTCTTCTACTGGCTTGAACTCATAAACTCTTTTACCCTCAACAATAGTATATGTATCTGAGGATATGTCTTCTGGTAATACATAAACTGGTGTTGTTGCCCCATCTGGAAGTACTCTTAAATATCTCTTATATGCATAGTCATATTTCTTGACATCTACAAGATTAGCTATATCACTTGCATAAGAGTAATATTCCCCATCTGTAAGTCTATACATATCCTGTTTATGCTCTTGGTCTATTAATAAATATTCATTGAGTTTTTTTGCATATACATAAGAGTAATCTGGATTTGGTATTGTCATGTGCCATGACTTTGCCACATAGCCATTAAATTGAGCTGCACCCTCACTACTTATTTTGAAATTTCCTTTATTAGCCCCAACATTTAAAAAGTATCCGTCAAGAACTACCTCATCAGAAGAACTGGCTGTTAACTCCTTACCTGTTTCATAATTCTGATTTTTTACAACATAAGAAATCTCCTGAACACCATTGACCTCAGAAGTATTACAAATTGTTTTTAATATGTCTCTTGCTGCTTCTACATTTGTAGTAGTACCTACTGCATTAGAAAGCATAGTATTAAGGTCAACTGGCTCTTCACCACCTACAAGATAACCCATCTCAGCGTATGCTTCATCGGGTACTACCTCTAAAATTACATAGGGGTTATTATCTGAACCTAAAGAGGCAGACTTGTCCTTTTCTATCTTTTCTGTATTATGCTCACTTAATGCAAAGGAGGCAAATAAGCATACAAATGTCATTACTATGACTAATACTATTGTACACAAATATTTTTTCATAGCTTTATACCGTTACCAAAAATTTATAAATCGTTGTAAATGCCTCAGGCATTTACAAGTTTCTATTTTGTTCCTATCTCAAAGAATCCAATTTGGGTCAACACTAGGGTTTATTCCTACTTTTGTTTGATTTAACTCTCAATCAATAGGCTTAACTTTCTGTTTAACGTACAGTAGGGAATCTATTTCCAAGTTTTAATTTATTATAAAGAACTATTTAAATGTTGTTCTCCATAATCTTCTAGATTATCTGATGCATTTATATCTCTATCTTCTGTGTAACCACAATAATCACATCTATAAGTTCTATCAGATAATTTTAAATTCTTTTTAACTTGACCACAACAATTACAGATTTTTGAAGATGCAAA
>Ga0247611_10003913_pt1 | contig 21393 bp, 18 predicted proteins | sample 177DNAGHGhighgp2_FD_192422 | JGI IMG/M metagenome (GOLD analysis project Ga0247611, IMG submission 192422) | Sheep rumen microbial communities from Palmerston North, Manawatu-Wanganui, New Zealand - 1770 DNA GHGhigh gp2 | ecosystem: Host-associated > Mammals > Digestive system > Stomach > Rumen... | reverse complement strand
AGGGTATAGCGAATACACTTGTACATTGGCCCAGTGAACCGGAACAACAGCCACAGGCGTTGGATTTGCTACATGAGCGAAAGATAGATATGGTGGTGAATATTCCCAAGAACTTGACGACTCATGAATTGACAAACGGCTATAAAATACGTCGTGCTGCCATTGATTTGAATGTCCCTCTTATCACAAACAGTCGTCTTGCTTCTGCATTCATTCATGCATTCTGTACTGTTAAATTGGATGAGATAGGTATTAAGTCGTGGAGCGAGTATTAATAAATAATTAGGCAAATATTTGGCGATTCGCCAAATATTTGCTACTTTTGCAGTTAAATAACTAAAGAACTGCAAAACAATATGGAGTTTGGTGATACCTTTGAATCTAAGTTAAACAGAAGTGATTACAAAATCCTTATCGTAGATGATGTGGTGAGCAATGTCTTGCTTCTTAAGATATTGCTGACTAACGAGAAGTTCCAAGTGTGTACTGCATCGAATGGTAATACCTGCATAGAGCAGGCAAAGAAAGAGCATCCAGACTTAATTCTGTTGGATGTGATGATGCCTGATATCAATGGTTTTGATACTGCGGTTATTCTGAAAAAGGATCCAGAGACATTGGATATTCCTATCATCTTCCTGACTGCCTTGAATAATCCCAGTGACTTGGTACATGGTTTCCAGGTAGGTGCTAACGACTTCCTGACAAAACCGTTTAATAAGGAAGAACTTGTTATGCGTGTGATGCACCAGATTAGTCTTGTGGCAGCCAAGCGTATCATTGTTCAGCAGAATGAAGAGTTAAAGCGTACCATCTCCAATCGTGATAAGATGTACTCTGTAATTGCTCATGACCTGCGCTCACCAATGGCATCTATCCGTATGGTGCTGAATCTTGCAGTAAATGTGGTATCTCCTGATATTGTTGGTGACGAGATCTTTGGATTGTTGGACAAGGCTAACCGCGAGTCAGAGGAGACACACGATTTGTTGGATAACCTGTTGAAATGGACAAAGAGTCAAACTGGCCGACTGAATGTAGTTTATCAGGACATTGATTTGGACGATATTATTCCTGGGGTTGTTGATATCTTCAAGATGATTGCGGAGATGAAGAAAATCAAATTACAGTTCTTGCCCAGTGAAGAGAAACTGATTGTTCATGCAGATAATGATATGATTAAGACAATTATTCGTAACTTCATATCAAATGCTGTCAAGTTTACTCCAGCAGATAAAGGGATAGAGGTATTCTATAAGCGTGAAGGCGACTTCGCGAAGATCAGCGTTCGTGACCATGGTGTAGGTATTGCTCCTGATCGTTTGGACACCATTTTCCATAAGGGTGAGACAACCTATGGGACAGGTGGAGAGGAAGGATCTGGACTGGGATTACAACTCTGTCAGGATTTTGCACGTAAGAATGGCGGTGACGCGATGGTAGAGTCTGTCTTAGGTGAAGGGTCTACTTTCAGTGTCCTCATTCCATTAAAGAAAGACGAATAAACCAAAATAACTATTATGAAACAAACAATACTTGTAACGGGAGGTACTGGCTTTATAGGCAGTCATACTACCGTTGAATTACAAAATGCCGGCTATCAAGTCGTTATTGTGGATAACCTTTCTAATTCCAATGAGAAAGTGGTTGACGGAATTGAGAAGATAACAGGGGTACGTCCCGCTTTTGAGAAAGTCGATTGTTGTGACTTTAAGGCAATGGAGCAAGTATTTAATAAGTATCCCCATATTGAAGGTATTATTCATTTTGCTGCATCAAAGGCAGTGGGTGAGAGTGTGGAGAAACCATTGCTTTACTATCGCAACAATATTGTTAGTCTGGTGAATCTGCTGGAGTTGATGCCCAAATATAACGTGAAAGGTATTATTTTCTCTTCCAGTTGCACGGTATATGGTCAGCCAGACCCGGAGAACCTGCCGGTGACAGAAGATGCTCCTATTAAACCAGCGGAAAGCCCTTATGGTAATACGAAACAGATTAATGAGGAGATTATCCGTGATGACATCAACAGTGGTGCTCCAATCAAGGCTATCCTGTTACGCTATTTTAATCCGATAGGTTCACATCCCTCTGCTATTATCGGTGAGATGCCGAATGGTGTACCCATGAACTTGATTCCTTATGTGACCCAGACTGCTATGGGAATCCGAGAGCAGTTGAAAGTCTTTGGTAATGACTATAATACCCCTGATGGTACTTGTATTCGTGACTATATCTATGTCGTAGACTTGGCAAAGGCGCATGTAAAGGCAATGGCTCGTGTGCTGGACACCGACAGTGATAAGTTAGAGGTGTTCAATGTGGGTACAGGTCATGGTTGTACCACCAAGGAAATCGTTGATGCTTTCCAGAAAGCGACAGGTGTGAAACTTAATTGGACATACGCTCCTCGTCGTGCAGGTGATATTGAGAAAGTATGGGCTAACCCGGAGAAAGCCAATAAGGTACTGGGATGGAAGGCTGAGACTTCTCTGGAAGATACATTGAAGAGTGCCTGGAACTGGCAGAAGAAACTGCGCGAGGAAGGAATTCAATAGTAGACCTATAACCAGTCATTTAGACTGTGTTTATTTTGTGTTTGTGTTGTTATGAGCCCCCGATGCGAATCGAGGGCTCATTCTATCCGAAAAAATGATGATTATGAATGAGAGTCTCTTAAAACAACTGAATGAAGGGCAACGTGAAGCCGTCGTCTATTGTGACGGTCCCCAACTGGTCATTGCTGGAGCAGGCTCGGGCAAGACTCGTGTGCTTACCTATAAAATTGCTTATCTTTTGCAGCAGGGAATGAATCCCTGGAATATCCTTGCGTTGACGTTTACCAATAAGGCGGCTCGTGAGATGAAAGAGCGTATCGGTAGGTTGGTAGGTGAGGAACGTGCCCGTTATTTGCAGATGGGTACTTTCCATTCTGTGTTTGCAAGGATATTGAGGGCAGAGGCTTCTGTATTGGGGTTCCAGTCTAACTTTACGATTTACGACCAAAGTGACTCCCGTTCGTTGGTGAAGAATATCATCAAAGAGATGCAATTGGATGACAAGACCTACAAGCCCGCATCTGTTGCCGACCGTATCTCGATGGCAAAGAACCATTTACTATTGCCACAAGCGTATGCTCAGAGTGACTGGGCAAAGGATGATGCGCAACATAAACGTCCAATGCTGAAGAATATATATATAAGGTATAGCGAAAGATGTAAGCAGGCGAATGCCATGGACTTCGACGACTTATTGGTGTATACCTTTATGCTTTTGAAGAATCATGAGGATATCCGCAAGAAATATATTGAGCGTTTTCTGTATGTCTTAGTGGATGAGTATCAAGATACCAATTACGCACAACAGGAGATCGTTGTCTTATTAACCAAAGAACATGGACGTGTTTGTGTCGTTGGTGATGACGCACAGAGTATCTATAGTTTTCGTGGTGCTAATATTGATAATATACTTAATTTCCAGAAGGAGTATAGCGGAGCAAGACTCTCCAAGTTAGAGCAGAACTATCGTTCAACGCAACTGATTGTTCAGGCAGCCAATAGTCTCATTCGTCATAATGAGCGTCAGATTCCCAAGGATGTGTTCAGTGAGAATGAGCATGGGGAGAAACTGTTATTAAAACCTGCCTATAGCGATAAGGAGGAAGCAATTATAGTTTGTAATGACATTAAGCGTATCAAGCGACAAGACCAATGTCGTTATAGTGACTTCGCAATTCTGTATCGTACCAATTCACAAAGTCGATCGTTTGAGGAACAGATGCGTAAAGACGGTATTCCTTATCGTATCTACGGGGGATTGAGTTTCTATCAGCGTAAGGAGATCAAGGATGTGATAGCTTACTATAGGGTCGTTTCTAATCCTAATGATGAAGAGGCATTGCGACGTATCATCAACTATCCTACGCGAGGTATTGGTGATACAACAGTCAACAAAATCGTAGAGGTTGCAAATACCCATGGTGTGAGTCTCTGGACTGTTATCTGTCAACCAATGCTCTTTCAACTGTCATTAGCCAAAGGTACGGCAGCCAAGATCGAGGCATTCCGCCAGTTAATAGAAGGATGGGCTGCTCGTATTGATAAGGAGGATGCTTACGAGTTGGGACATTCTATTATTATGGAGAGTGGTATCAGTAAAGAGATTTATAGTTCAAATAATCCTGAGGATTTATCTCGTCAGGAGAACTTGGAGGAGTTTCTGGGAGGTATGCAGGATTTTGTGGAAGGAAGAAAGGAGGAGGATATGGAAGATCAAATGTATCTTTCAGACTTCCTGCAAGAAGTCGCCTTGTTGACAGACCTTGATAGTGACAATGGTGATGCGGATGATAAAGTGACTTTAATGACTATCCACAGTGCCAAAGGCTTAGAGTTCCCAACTGTCTTTGTCGTTGGACTGGAAGAGAATATCTTCCCATCTCCTATGTGTACCAATTCTATGCGTGAGTTAGAGGAGGAGCGTCGATTATTATATGTGGCAATCACCCGTGCAGAGAAACATTGCATATTGACCTGTGCTCAGAATCGTTGGCGTTATGGAAAAATGGAGTATGACACTCCCTCGCGTTTTATAAAAGATATAGACCCCGGACTATTGCATGTGGAATCAGAGAGAGGGGGAGGAGTCATGGCATCATCTATTGTCAGACCACCTGTCTCACGAATGCAGAATCCGCGTCCAGTTGCTACACAGTTTATTGCAGATCCCAAACCTCGGTTGGTGCCTGTACGTAGGGAGACACCAAGACCTCAATCGGCTATAGGGAATATAGGATTGAAAGAAGGTGACATCATTGAGCACCAGCGCTTTGGTATTGGAACTGTGATAAAGATAGAGGGTGCTGGTGAGAATACTAAGGCAACCGTTGAGTTCAAGAATGCAGGAACAAAACAACTATTGCTGAAATTCGCAAAATATACTATAATAAGATAAACATTATAAAGCATCATCTTCTGGACGTTCTGGAAGATGATGCTTTATCTTTGGAAGATGCTTCTTCTTACGAAGGTAAGCATCCTTGCGGATTTCGTAATCCTCAAAGTGTTTTTCCAAGAAATTGTCAGCCATACTACTTGTTCTTATTATAGATGATGCTGATTCTAATGGGATCACGTGGATTTTCAGGACCTCCTACAAGTCGGGAACTGGTTATTGACATTTCATTGTTGACAGCACCGACAGTAGTGGTTGTTGTGCCATAAGAAGTTTTCGTTGCTGTTGTCGTTTGAACAGGAACTAAGACCACCTTGTTCCAATTAGGATGCTCTGTTGTGAAATTGGCTCCACCTTCGGTCTTCTTGAGATATAAATAATTAATCAAAGAAGATATATTATTAAAAGTATACGAATTGTATTTTGTATTTAAAGAAGCCAAATATGAAGTGATATTGTCAGGAATCTCATTATTCTCAAAGAAATTGGAGAGACTGTCTTTCTCAACCATTAGCAGTGTGGTGGGGTCTTTGAGAAGAACCTCAGACAACTCCGTCTTATCATTCATCTTCTGAAAAACAATTTTGGCAGAAGTGATAGTATCGTTCTCATGACCCAACTTGATTTGATCAACAGGCAGTTCTACCTCTGTATAGATACCAGCAGGTGTTTTGAGATAGGTCCATTTCGTTTCTTTTGCCATCTCGTCAATCATCTCCTTGTTATTTGTGATATGGGTTGTTTGCAGAACTTCCTCTGTACCATAAAACGGAACATTGTCATAGTACAACTCTGTTTCTGAATCATCTAAGAAATCATAGATGACATTTAAGCGTGTAGTATAGATTTCAGCCATCATGCCGACACCGTCTGTTGTCTTAAAGTAGAAACCAGGACATACATTCTTTGTGAAAGTAAATGAGTTCTTAAAGTACTCAGGATGCTCATAATAGGTACGCATCAGATATGTTCCATAGTTGTTGTACACTTTTCCATTCTTATCAGTATAGGGAGTGCTCAGGTTGATGGTGATGGTAGGGGAGTTCTTTCTTGCATTTCTGATGCTGTCATTCTTTGTCAGATCATTAATGCTAAACATGATGTTATTCTTAATGCCTCCCTCTCTAATATATCCTTCTGCTTCTGGATCGAAGTTTGTATAATACTTTCTACCTTCCTCAATGGGCTTGTCTAATTCATACATTGTCAACTTCATTGCTGCCAGAGAGTCGCCAACATACCCATTCAGCACAAAAGAGAGTGAGCAAGAGTCTGCAATAATCTCATTGTTGTCATCTCTGCTTACAATGTTCTCTTTCTTGACATGGAATAGACTATCGCGTGCATTCTCAAGAATTGCAAATTGTGTCAAAAAGTCTGAAGTGATATATGCGCTTGTCTCGGGGTCTTTGATTCGTCCAAGATAGCCATATGTACTTTTGGATATCACAGCATCAACAGGGAGAGAACGTGTCGTGACATCAAAAGTATCAGTCGCAATGGTAAACAGGTCAACATTACTTGTAAGTGATTTTCCGATACTTGCAGTATCTTCTTCACATGAAGAGATTGTCATCATCATAGAAAAAACAATCCCTATCATCAGTATTTTTCTCATTATTGAAGTAATTAAATCTTAATGATATTATCCTTTTTAATCTATTTCTTACTCTGCACAAATCTGATTGTAGAATTCTTCATATGCAGGACCGAATTCCTCACCAGGATAAGCAAGGGTTGGTATATTGTTCGATTGTGCATATTTCAGTAAATCCTCATTGATGTCTTTGTGAGCGGCAATAACCCCATCGCTATAGTCTATAGCAAGTTTTCCTAACTCCTCAAAGTCAAAGTTATTATTGTATTTGTTCAGCAACTCTGCTTTTGCCTCGCGAAACTCCACACATTTCTTGAAGTTTGTCCCAAAGTCAGAATTCAGACTCTTTGTAAAGAGTGAAGTAACCACTTTCGTGTTGGCGAAAGACGGCTCCTCATGGTAGGCTGTCTTGATGTATAATGGCACTACGGCACCCATCCACCCCTGTACATGAATAATGTCTGGAATCCAGCGTAATTTCTTCACAGTCTCTAATACGCCGCGAGCAAAGAAAATGGCACGCTCTCCGTTATCTGGATAATCTTCTCCATTCTCGTCAACTGTCATTTGGCGCTTAGAGAAATAGTCATCATTGTCTATAAAGTACACTTGAATACGAGTCTGTGCAATGGATGCCACCTTAATAATAAGGGGGTGGTCTGTATCGTCAATGATTAAGTTCATACCTGATAGGCGTATTACCTCATGCAATTGTCCACGACGCTCGTTAATAGTCCCCCATTTGGGCATAAACGTGCGAATCTCATGACCATTCTCCTGCATTACTTGCGGAAGAGCCTTACCCATCAGTGAGAGTTCACTGTCGGGTACATAAGGAACAATCTCTTGGTTGATGAACAATATTTTCTTTGCCATATTGGTATATTTTAACCATGCAAAGTTACGAAAAATAATTCACAAAACGGCAGAATCGTGCATATTTAAGGATTTTTAGTCACGAATTTGGCATATTTTTACGATATTTTTTCCTTATTTGCCAAAAATGTTGTTATTTTGCACCCGATTTGTATACAACCAATAAGAGAAAGATGAAAGTATTCAATAGGATTGTTGACCTTCAGAACCAACTTTTTGAAGATCGCAAGCAAGGAAAAGAAATAGGTTTGGTTCCTACCATGGGAGCTTTACATGAAGGTCATGCCTCCCTTGTAAAGCGGAGTGTGAAAGAGAATGGGATAACTGTTGTATCCGTTTTTGTCAACCCGACTCAGTTTAACGACAAGAATGATTTGAAGAACTATCCACGTACACTGGATGCGGATTGCGAGTTGTTAGACCAGTGTGGTGCGGATTATGTACTGGCTCCCTCTGTCGAGGAGATGTATCCTGTACCTGATACCCGCCAGTTTGAGTATCCTCCCGTATCTACGGTGATGGAGGGTGCTCATCGCCCAGGTCACTTCAATGGCGTTTGTCAGGTCGTTAGTCGTTTGTTCTATATCGTCAAGCCAACCCGTGCTTATTTTGGTGAGAAAGACTGGCAGCAGATAGCAGTTGTTAAAGCCATGGTACGCCACCTCGGTTTGCGTGTCCAGATTGTAGAGTGTGACATCGTACGTGATAAGGACGGACTGGCAAAAAGTTCTCGTAATACCTTGCTTTCACCAGATGAAAGAGCAATAGCTCCGAATATCTATAAAGCCTTGAAGGCGAGTCTTAAATACGCTGAAAAACATACAGTTAAGGAGACTCACGACAAGGTCGTTGATGATATTAATAAGGTCGAGGGACTGGATGTCGAGTATTTCTCTATCGTTGACGGAAATACTTTGCAGGATGTCGACAACTGGGAGGATTCTCCGTATGTTGTTGGATGTATTACCGTCTATTGTGGTAAGACACCTATTCGTTTAATTGATCACATAAAATATAAGGAATCATGATGATAGAAGTATTGAAGTCCAAGCTTCATTGCGTGACGGTTACAGAGGCTAATCTCCACTACATGGGGAGCATCACCATCGATGAGGATCTGATGGATGCTGCCAATATGATTGCTGGTGAGAAGGTGCAAGTGCTGGATAACAATAACGGGGAGCGTTTCGAGACCTATATCATCAAAGGCGAGCGGGGCAGTGGTTGTATTTGTCTGAATGGTGCCGCCGCCCGTAAGGTGTTGCCTGGTGATACCGTGATTATCATCTCCTATGCTTTGATGGATTTTGAGGAGGCGAAAACGTTCCAGCCTACCGTCGTGTTCCCTAAAGCAGGTAACCGTCTATAACAGTATAGAAACCCTACCTTCACGGGTCGACTACTAACGATTGCAAACCACGGCACTTCTCATTGAAAACCATGGCACTTCTCAATGATAACAAAGGCTTAAATCGGTTGTCGACTCCAGTCGACAGACCTGCTGACTCCAGTCGACAAGGTTGCTGACTCTAAGTCGACTGGTACGCTGACAGGATATTATATAGAAAGAAAAAAGAGGATGCGCTTGCATCCTCTTTCCTTATTGTCACATTAAGATGTTTACTCAATGACAACCAGTGGGTCGTCTTCCATGACGGTCTGTCCTGGTTTCACACAGATAGCGGCAATCTTACCGTCTTTCTCTGCCTCAATGTTGTTTGCCATCTTCATCGCCTCCAGAACAACGACAGTATCGCCAGCCTTGACCTCATCACCCTCGTTGACACAGATCTCTGTGATAACACCAGGCAGGGGAGCCTTGACAGCATTGCCAGAGGCAATAGCGCCAGCATTACTGGATTCTTTAGAGTCACTGGTAGAACTATACGTATTAGCAACGGGTCGTACTACCACCTTTTTCTCCTCTACAGGTTCTGGTTCCATTTCCACCTTGTATTCCTCACCGTTGACGGTGACGGTGGCAATGTTCTCAGCGATATCACCGATAGCAACCTCGTATTTGTTACCGTTGATAGTATATTTATATTCCTTTTTCATAATAATCTCGTTTTATGGATGTTCTGTCATTGTCTGAGCATAGCCGTTCCACTGAGTCTGCTTCTCCTGAATAGTGATGATGCCAGGCTCTTTGTCGTGGACGTTATTCCCCTTGAACTCATGAAGAGCAAGGGCTATTGCTGCATAAACTTCGTTTTTCATATGCGGAGATATTATTACATCGGAATATTACCATGCTTCTTGGCGGGCAGGGCATCACGCTTGGTGGCAAGTTGTGCCAGTGCGCGACAGATGCGGAAACGGGTGTTGCGTGGCTCAATCACATCATCAATATAACCGTATTTAGCAGCCTGATAAGGATTAGCGAAGAGTTCGTTGTACTCCTCTTCCTTCTCTGCGATGAATGCCTTTACGTCCTCACCAGCCTCCTTCTTAGCCTTTGCTTCCTTCGCATAGAGCACGGCAGCGGCACCAGAAGCACCCATCACAGCGATCTCTGCAGAGGGCCATGCGTAGTTGAGGTCGGTATGCAACTGCTTAGAACCCATCACGATGTGAGAACCACCATAGGACTTACGCAGGGTAACGGTGATCTTGGGCACGGTAGCCTCTCCGTAAGCATACAGCAACTGAGCACCATGCAGGATGACAGCGTTATACTCCTGACCAGTTCCTGGCAGGAATCCTGGTACGTCAACCAGTGATACGATAGGAATATTGAAGGCATCGCAGAAGCGGACGAAACGGGCTCCCTTACGAGAGGCGTTCACGTCAAGCACACCAGCATAGCATGAGGGCTGGTTAGCCACGATACCTACACTCTGACCATTGAAGCGGGCGAAACCAACAATGATGTTCTTGGCAAACTTAGGCTGTACCTCGAAGAACTCATTATTATCGACGATAGCACTGATTACCTTATACATATCGTATGCCTCGTTGGGGTTCTCTGGGATAATCTCGTTCAGAGAGTCCTCCAGACGGTCGATGGGGTCTGTGCACTGCTTGCGGGGAGCCAACTCCATATTATTAGAAGGAATATAACTCAACAGGGTCTTCAGCATCTCAACAGCCTCTTCCTCCGTCTTGGCAGTGAAGTGGGTCACACCACTCTTAGAGGCGTGAACACTGGCACCACCCAGGTGCTCCTGGTCGATATCCTCACCAGTCACGGTCTTTACTACTTTAGGACCAGTCAGGAACATATAAGACGTTCCCTCCATCATCAGGGTAAAGTCAGTAAGGGCAGGGGAGTAAACGGCTCCACCAGCGCAAGGACCAAAGATACCGGAAATCTGTGGAACCACACCAGATGCAAGGATATTACGCTCAAAGATCTCTGCATATCCTGCAAGGGCGTTGATACCTTCCTGAATACGGGCACCACCTGAGTCATTGATACCAATCACAGGGGCTCCCATCTTCATGGCCATATCCATCACCTTACAAATCTTCTGGCTCATCGTCTCAGACAGTGAACCGGCATGTACGGTGAAGTCCTGTGCGAAGATGAATACCAGACGACCGTCGATCGTTCCGCTACCTGCTACGACACCATCGCCAAGGAACTGCTTCTTCTCCATGCCAAAGTTATGGCAACGGTGCTCCTTGAACATATCGTATTCCTCAAAAGAGCCCTTGTCGAGCAGCATCTCGATACGCTCACGGGCTGTGTATTTTCCTTTGTCGTGCTGCTTTTGGATCGCTTTCTCACCACCACCGAGGCGAGCCTGCTCGCGCTTTTCAATCAGTTGCTTGATTTTCTCTAATTGCTTACTCATTGTTGTTTTCTTATTAATGTTCACAAAGTTCTGTTAATACACCTGCTGTTGATTTAGGATGCAGGAAAGCGATGTTCAGGTTCTCAGCACCCTTACGAGGCTTCTCGTCAATCAGACGAACACCCTTCTCGCTGACCTCAGCAAGTGCGTTAGCAACACCATCCTCGATGCAGAAAGCCACATGGTGTACACCCTTGTTGCCTTTGTCAATCCACTTTTGGATTGTGCTCTCTGGAGATGTTGGCTCCAGGAGTTCGAGTTTAACCTCGCCGCACTTCAGGAAGGCAGTCTTAACTTTCTGATCCTCGACTGTCTCAACGGCATAACACTTCAGTCCTAATACATTCTCAAAGAATGGCAGGCTCTCTTCAATGCTCTGGACTGCGATGCCCAGATGCTCAATGTGTGAAATCTTCATATTGTATAAAATTGAGTTTTAAATTACTAAGGTGCAAAGTTACAACTTTTAATCGACAAATGATAATTGACAATTAAGAATTAAGCATTATTAAAACTCAACTATCACTTTTCCGTTGATTTGTCTTCCTGTGAGGTAATTAGGAACGGCATATTGTTGGTTGGTTACATCTGTCACCCAATAGTAACTATTGACATTGGAGATGCCGAAGATGTTGAGTCCTTCCACACTGAGCCAGAGACGACGCAATCCGAAATTATTGCGGTTCTCATTATGGTATGCGAGGAAACTCATACCGATATCGGCACGCTTATAGGCTGGGGCACGGAACTGCTGGTATTCCAGTCCACGGTGCGGGGCACCAAAAGGCAGTCCGTCTGCGATGGCGAGACGTAGTGTCATCTTCCAACGCTCGGTGCCTGGGAAATAGTCGGTAAAGTGCAGGTTGACACCCCATCGCTGGTCTGTAGGCATGGGGATGCTGACACCATTGATTTTCTGTCGAGTACTCATCACGGAGAAGGTCAACCAGGAGTCGGTGCCGGGAACAAACTCTCCATATAGTTTCAGGTCCAGTCCTGCCGCATAGCCTTTCGCAAGGTTCTCTCCATAGTACACCACTTTCATGTTCTGTACATTGTATGGCACGAGGTTGTTCATGATCTTATAATATGCCTCTGCCGTAAAGCGGAAAGGACGGTTTGCCATGCGGAAACGGTAGTCGAAAGCCCCCACGATATGGATGGAACGCTGACTCTTGATATCGTTGTTCAGGGTCACGATGGTTCTTCCGTTAATCGTCGTCGTATCACGTAATTCCTTATAGAATGGAGCCTGATAATATAGTCCTGTGGAGAGACGGAAGGTCATATTCTCATTAAAGCCGGGAATCATCGCCAGTGACACACGGGGTGAGATAATAGTCTCTTTGTTATAACTCCAATTGGCAAGTCTTACACCCATGTTCAGTGTCCACAGATTAGGCTTCTCCGCATTACCAGTCTGGAAGCGGTAGGTGTCTTGCACGTATGCCTCCAATCTGGTTGATGACATTTTCTGTTTAGAGGCTAAGGAGTATATCATGTCCAATCGCTTTCCTGTATGGGGAATGCTATATCCACTGGAGTCACGCATCTCATATTCTCTGGCATTCTCATCTATCTCCTCCCATTTCATGGTCAGACCACCTTCTATGTCATGGCGCTTCGCTTTGTGGTTGACAGTCAGTTTCGCACTTGCCACATTGGCGGTCAGATAGTTGCGTGCATGCTCCATATAAGTTCCAACCCCGAGGTTCTCGGAAGTCTGTGTGTCATCCAGCCAATACTGTCCTTGGATGTCGTAAGTCTCTTGTTCTTTGGTGTGGAAGGCGGCTGCTTGCAGTTTTATATGCGTCTTCTCTGTGGGGTGATAGGTGATAGCCGCTGTACCAAATAAAGTACGGAAGATATCCTTCTCTTGTCCGTCGAAATAGACCTTGAAAGATTTCACGTCCTGCATGGTACCAAAGGAGGTCTCCCTGTCACTTGGTGAGAAATTGTAATGGTTCTCAGAGATATTACCGATGACCTCTAAGTCCCAGCGTTTGTTGGGATGCCAGGTGATATAGGTCTGATAGTCGAGGAAGTTGGGCTTGTACTCACCCTTTGTCTCCAAAGAGCCTAAGAGGTAGCGGTTCGTCTTATAGCGTACACCATGACTCATGGAGAATTTCTTGTTGCCATAGCCTACAAATATACTACCACCTAATAGGGATGCTTGAATATTACCTTCTAATCGGGTAGGCTTTCGATATTGGATATCCAAGGCACTTGACATCTTGTCACCATATTTCGCTTCAAAGCCACCAGACGAGAACCCAATCTTCTCCACCATATCACTGTTAATGACTGACAGTCCTTCTTGCTGACCGCTGCGGATGAGTAAGGGTCGATATACCTCTGTGCCATTGATATAGACGGAGTTCTCGTCGAAGGAGCCACCTCGGACATTATACTGGCTTGACAATTCATTGTGGGTCGACACACCAGCCTGTTGTTGTACCAGTTCTTCCACGGCATTACCTGTTGTAGAGGGAGTATTCCTGAGGTTCTTGGTATCCAACTGCTCAGTACCTGTAGTCTGACGACGTTTCTCCGTTACCACCACCTCGTCGAGTTCCTTCATCGGATACAGCGTAACGAGCAGGCGTTGCTTGCCTTTGGGATTGTGTAGTACACGTGTACGAGTCTGAAAACCTATCATCGAGAATTTCACGACAACGGAATCGGCTGATTTCAGATTTAATGAGTATTCACCTTTGAGGTTTGCTACCGTCACAGCACCTTGATCTAAACAACTCACTGTAGCAAGTTCTATTGCATTACCTTCCTCGTCGCTTACCACACCAGATAGTGTGAACGACTGTGCATGCAGCATCATGCTACCAAAGAGTAGCAGACATAGTGTCAGAATATGAAATTGTCGACTCATACTCTTATATAACGCAAGAAAAAGGAATTTATTACATTATTCCCTCCACCACCATGAGGCAAGGGCATTCACCCATCGGATACTGATACGGAACCAGCGGAAGCCTGTCACTTCCTTTCCTCCGAAACTGAGGATGAAGTCACGATAGGGATTGCGACGGAAGGGGAGTCCTACGTCCACGAAACGGAAATGTTGCATCCCCTCAGCATGGGCGTGTTTCATGGCATTCCATATCGTAGTGGCATTAGGGTGCAGCATGGCAAAACTCTTTCTCCTGGATGCGGAATACCAGAGGTACAGATCACCGTCGGAATGCACACAGGCACAACAGCCAATTATCCGCTCATGGAATTTGGTGATAAACAGACGGCATCGCTGACTGTCCATCATCCCTCGGAAGAAATCGTCCACGGGCAGATAGCGACGTGGCTTCAACCAGTTATGGCGACGCAATAGTTTGGAGAATTCCCTGAACTCGTCCTCTGTTTCCACCAACTTAGTAACGGCACCACGCTCCTGCGCTGCCTCGATACGCCTCAACTGTCGCTCAGTGATTCGTTCCTCGGGAGTACGGGAGTGCAGGGAGTTATGGATATTCATCCATTTCACGTGGAAGAAGCCCATGCGTTTTAGTTCCTTATAGCCGAACATCTTCTGTGAGAGGTGGCTGAACTCGATATACAAGGCCTTGTTCTGCATCCGTTCTGTTATCGCTTCAGCCATCAGTCCAAAGAGTTGTTGCTCGTTATGCTCCTCGTCCTTGATGTGATAGACACCTTCTCCCATCACTCTGACATTCATATATAAATAAGGTGGAAACCACGATCTCCTGTAATAGATGATAGCGAGCATGTGTGCCACTACCATGCCGTCAGCCTGTGTCACCACAGCCATCATGGGCTTCTGCCGGGGGGTACGCTCACAGAGTTCCATCAGTTCAGAACTGTGGAAATAGTTACCTTCCATGATTGTCGGTAACTCCTTGGCATGTTCATAGATAGTGACTTTCAGTTCTCTCATGACGGTGTAAAGTTACGAAGTTTAATGATAAAAACCAAATTTATTTGGAAAATTCATTGTAATTACCTAAATTTGCATCGTCAAACATTAATCTTAAACGTGTATGAAGCGAATACTCTTTTCCTTTTGCTTGTTCCTTATGAGCAGTGCGCTCTGGTCGCAGAATGAGTTAATTGTGTGTTATGCCACTTCAGATGATGGCTTCCTGAATGTCCGTTCCGCACCCTCCAGCAAGGCAGAGGTGCTGACCACACTCCCGATGCAATTCCATGGTTTAGGACGAGGTGTTCTGTTGGAATATGGTAAGCGCTGGTGTAAGGTCAGGGTAGAGAATATCGTTGGCTGGGTATATACCAAATATATGGGTACCCAGGGCTGGTATACTCATAATGGTCAGCCTAAACTGGTGGCAAAGAAAGAGATAACGTCGCTCTATACCGACAATTATGCAGACGAAGGCCCCAAGTATGTTCCTTATGGCTTTGTGGAGAAAGGTACCATCATCGCCGATGAGTATGAACTGTTGGAGGACGGTTATTATGTCCTCAAGACTGGTCACGACTATCTCTTTATCAATAAGGACGACGTTATTGTGGAATAAAGTCTTTTAGTTTCTTTTAGTTTTAAACTTATAGCCTGCAAGTCACTCCTTTCTTTCGTATAATACATGTTTTTGGGACATCATAAGGGAATAAGGGACAGGGAGTTTGTAATGTTTTACAGATTGTATGGCTGATTTGCAGTATTTGTGTGAAGAACGGCGGATACACTTACTCGCTCTTGAAGTCTCTGTAGGGTGAAAGTCTCCGATGCCTCCGATCACAGTGAGCAATGCCTCCGATTAAAAATGCTTAAGTTTCCCCTCTCAGAGAGAAGCCTTTCCTCTCTGTGAGCGAAGGCATCCGACACGGTGATCGGAGGCATTTCTATCAGCAAAATCGCCAATCGTTGTCACCCTTGTCACCTCGTTGTTACCCACAATCCCCTGATTATCAAATACTTTTGCAAGGTGGCAACGGTGACAAGGTTTTAAAAACTTAAGGTGCGCGCACGCGCGCGTAAGAAAGACAGAGTTTCTCGGTAACAAACCCACCGTCAGTCGGTAACAAACGACCAGTTTGTCGGTAGGAAACTATCCGGGAATCACCGTGACAGGACTTTCTTATCCCGAACTGGGGTAAATCTATATTCCTAATAAAACGTGAGTTCCGTTTTCAAAGTGCCGCCTTCGAGGGTCCAATGTCGGTGCTTCGTTAGAGACAACTAAAAATCCCCAACCTGTAAGGCAGGGGACTCTTGGTTGTTATGAATTATAAGTTATAAGTTTACTTCACGCTCAGTACTACCAGACTCTTAGCAGGTACTTTGACCGTCAGCACGTTCTTCTTCAACTTGGCATCTTTGAAGTCAGTGGGAGCGACTTTGTTAGGATGGTTAAAGTCATTGTAGTCATCTACCTTCTTAGAGGTGAGGATGCGACCACTAACAGTCTTAGCCGTATAACCCTCCAAATTGAGTTCGATGGTCTTATCCTGGTCGAGACTGACATTGGTGAGAGCCACGATGATGCTACCGTCCTTTGTCTTTGCCGCAGAGGCGGAGAGGAGTGGGAGAGGGCGATAACCGGCATCCTTGGCATTCTCTTTCTCCTTGAAGTATGCCTTGCTGACCTGGATGATCTCGCTATTGAGGTCAATGGGCAGGAAAGTAGCCTCTTGGAATGGGGTGTACATCTCAAAGACATGATAGGTGGGGGTGAGTACCATGTGTCCTGTTCCCTCTTGGTCGGTGAGAATCATTGACTGCAACACATTGACCACCTGTGCGATATTCGCCATCTTCACACGGTCGGTATGACGATGGAACACATTGAGTGACAAGGCAGCGACAAAGGCGTCACGAAGCGCGTTCTGCTGGTAGAGGTGACCAGGAATCGTACCAGGCTCCTCGTCCCACCAAGTACCCCATTCGTCAACAAGTAATCCAACTTGATGCTTGGGGTCTTTCTCGTCCATAATCGCCTTATGCTTCTTGATGACATCCTCAATCTCCAAACACTTACCCAATGCCCAGTAATACTGATCGTTGTTGAAGTTAATGGCAGAACCTTTAGAGCCTTCCCAACCAGAACAGGTATAGTAGTGCAGACTGACACCCTGCATACGGTTGCCAATCTTATCCATCAGCACACTCGTCCAGTTGTAGTCATAGTCAGAGGCGCCACTGGCGATGCGATAGAGTTTGTTGGAGCCTTGGTCACGCAAGTAAGTATTGAACTTGCGATACTCGTCAGAATAGTATTCGGGAGTCATGTTACCACCACAGCCCCATGCCTCGTTGCCGATTCCGAAATACTTCACGTGCCACGCCTTCTCACGACCGTTCTGACGGCGCAGACGAGCCATTGGGGTATCACCGTCACTGGTCATATACTCCACCCATTGAGCCATCTCCTTGACTGTACCACTACCTACGTTACCACTGATATACGGTTCACAGTTGAGCATCTCACAAAGGTTCAGGAACTCATGGGTACCAAAGGAATTATCCTCGATAGTGCCGCCCCAGTTATTGTTACGAAGGGAAGGGCGTTGGCTCTGTGGACCGATACCGTCCATCCAGTGATAGTCATCAGCAAAGCAACCGCCAGGCCAGCGGAGCACGGGAATCTGTAGTTTCTTCAGAGCCTCGAAGACATCTTTGCGGTAGCCGTTGATATTAGGGATAGGGGATTTCTCGCCTACCCAGAGTCCACCATAGATACAAGAGCCTAAGTGCTCAGAGAACTGTCCGTAAATCTCACGGTTGATCTTCGCTCCGGGCTGGTCGGCATGCAAGGTAGCCTTGACGGCGTCTGCAGCCGATACCATAGTGGTCATTGCTGTTGCCATGAAGATGGCAGATAGTAACTTTTTCATCATTTTCTGTTTTTTTTATTGTGTTTCTTAAAATCTGACACCAAACTGTGTATTGATATACCATTCGTAGAGTTTGACCTTCGTGTCATTTCTCTTATAACTGAACCGATGTACTTGTCCGTAGACATTGACAAAGAACTTCTTGCTATTATAGGTGATACCGGCACGTCCGTTGATATTGATGTTCCATCGTGTCTTGTTAATATCGGTACCTGTCTCCCACAATTCTACGTCCTTTTGCCATGAGACATCCTCAAAATTAAGTGGGATAGGCTTCTTTCTCTCGCCATTAGCCCATGAATGAGTCTCGGGGTTCCATGCGCCATAGATCTCATCGATATTTAAATCTGTCGCATAAGAGAAATTGTAATTGGAGTCATATTCCGTCGCTTCTACCCGATTATAAACACTGATGGTTGGCATGACCATGATGTTGAACAACCAGTTTCTGGCAGGTACCCAGTTATAGCCATAGCCGATACCGATGTTCGCCTGCTGCACCTTAATCTTGCCAATTTGGTTTGCCGCCTCAATGATATCACTATTCAATTTGTCAGAGAAGTCAACAGACGACTGATACCATGAAAGACCTAACAATAAAGAACCTGCGGAACGTCGCTGAATGACAGACTGGTTATAGGCAGCATCCTGAGAATAGCGTCTGCCATTAAACACATAATAGCCATCGATAAACACGGAACGGACCCAGACTGGCGCATAGGATTGGTACTCAACGTCCTTTGCATGATAAGACTCACCAAAAGCATTCGCTTGTAAGTCTACACGCATGTCCTGCGTCTTAAAGCGACGAAGACTGAATATCAAGCCATACTTGGTGCCTGTAGAACTCACTGTCCAGTAGCGTCCTGCGTTACGGAGCAAGGGAATGGAATAACCGATACCCAACCCACGATACCCGACCCATGCCCCGACGTATGTCGCAAGAGGCGGATTGATACGCATGGTCCATGAAAGGCTTGCGTCTCCTAAGTCTTTTAAAAGGGCATGATCCGATCTCAGTGTGGATGTCATGCGGAGGTCAACCTCATTGAATTTCGGATAGATGACGACACGCCAAGGATTCTTGGGTATCTCGATATAGTTGGTATCGACATTATTGACGAGCATCGTGTCGATATATGCTTTCCCTTTCTTCAGTTTACGGGACAGCCATGATTCTTTTTGTGCATAAGTGCCCAGTGCCACGAAGGCACTGAGCACTGTAAGTATCAGTATTCGTTTACTGTTCATTATTATTTGTGGTCTACTGCACTCTGCTCAACAGGGAGACAACGTTTGTAGTTCTCTGTATATTTCTCGAAACCAGCAACATCCTCGGCAATAGGATCCATGGATGTACCCTTGTTGCCTGCAAAGACTACCTGTTCCAGATAATCCTCCAGATTCAGGTTCTGCGGGTTTCTTACCTGGAAGGCAGAGAGCAGGGCGATACCCCATGCGCCACCCTCACCGGCAGTCTCCATGACAGAGATCGGGGTGTTCAGTGCGGCTGCGAGGAAACGCTGTCCCACACCCTTGGTCTTGAACAGTCCGCCATGGCCAGTGATGCGGTCGACCTTGATTTTCTCCTCCTTCAGCAGGATGTCATTACCAATCTTCAGCACGACGATGGAAGAATAGAGTTCGGCACGCATGAAGTTTGCCAGCGTGAAGTTATCGTCAGGACTACGGACAATCATAGGACGACCCTCTGCAAGACCAGTGACAGGCTCACCAGAGATATAGTTATAGGCAACGAGTCCGCCACAGTCCGGGTCACCCAGCAGGGCATGGGTGTAGAGCACACGGTAAACCATGTGTTTCTCCTGTACCTTACCAATCAGTTGCTCATAGTCACGGAACATCTTGACCCAAGTGTTCAACTCACTGGTGCAGTTGTTACAGTGAACCATAGCCACCAGACTACCGTCAGGTGTGGTCACCATGTCAATCATCTCATATGGCTTGGACAGTGGTTTCTCCAGAACAATCATAGAGAAAGATGAAGTACCAGCGGAGACATTACCCGTGCGTACCTTGACGGCATTCGTTGCCACCATGCCAGTACCTGCGTCACCCTCAGGAGGACAAACGGGGATACCAGCCTTCAGGTGACCGCTGATGTCAATCTTCTTAGCACCCTCTGGTGTCAGGAAACCGGCATTTGCACCAGCGTTTAATGACTTGGGCAGGATGTCGAGCAGTTTCCAAGGATACTTTTTCATGCTCACTAACTTGTCGAACTTCTCGACCATCTCAGCATCGTAGGTCTTGGTCTTGGGGTCAACAGGAATCATACCTGAAGCGTCACCGACGCCAAGGACGAACTGACCGGTCACCTGCCAGTGGATATAACCGGCAAGTGTTGTCAGGTACTTGATGTCCTTCACATGCTCCTCATTGTCGAGGATAGCCTGATAGAGGTGGCTGATGCTCCAACGGAGAGGGATGTTGTAGTTGAAGAGTTCGCTGAGTTCTGCGGCAGCCTTTGCCGTATTAGTGTTACGCCATGTACGGAAAGGAACGAGAATCTGCTGTTGTTCGTTGAATGCCATATAGCCGTGCATCATGGCTGAGAAACCAATACCGGCAAGAGCCTCGATCTCACAGTTATACTGGTTCTGAACACTCTTACGGAGGTCGGCATAGCAGTCTTGCAGACCATACCAGATCGCCTCGGTAGAGTAGGTCCAGAGACCGTCAACGAGTTGGTTCTCCCACTCGTGGTCACCTTGTGCGATAGGTTTGTTATCCTCATCAATGAGGACAGCCTTGATGCGGGTAGAGCCGAACTCAATACCGAGAATCGCCTTACCAGCCTCAATTGTTTGTTTTGCTTTTTGTGTATCCATAGTTTAACGTAGTGCTTTGTTCAACATGTAGTAAATCTCACTGTTGCGGAGTTCCTGCTTGAAGTTTGCCGTGGTGGTGTCCTTGTTGATCTTGACATACTCAATACCAAGCATCTCAGCGAAGTCCTCCCAATACTCCTCAGTGATGTCGTAAGAGAAAGCACTGTGGTGTGTGCCACCTGCGAGGATCCATGCACCTGCACCAATCTCGAAGGTAGGCTGTGGAACCCACAGGGCTGAGGCAACGGGAAGGTTGGGCATAGGTTTCGGCTCGATGCACTCTACCTCCTGAGAGATCAGACGGAAGCGGTTGCCGAGGTCGACAACAGTAGCCTTGATACCACGTCCGACCTTAGAAGTGAAGACGAGACGGGCGGTCTGCTGCTTGCGGATACCAATACCAAGGAAGTGTACCTCCAGTTTAGGTTTGTCGACAGCGATGAGCGGACAAACCTCGAGCATGTGGCTCTGTAGACAAGAACTACGG
>Ga0247611_10003912_pt1 | contig 21397 bp, 10 predicted proteins | sample 177DNAGHGhighgp2_FD_192422 | JGI IMG/M metagenome (GOLD analysis project Ga0247611, IMG submission 192422) | Sheep rumen microbial communities from Palmerston North, Manawatu-Wanganui, New Zealand - 1770 DNA GHGhigh gp2 | ecosystem: Host-associated > Mammals > Digestive system > Stomach > Rumen... | reverse complement strand
AGCAAGGCGTAGCACTACAACGAGCGATGTAATCGCGTAGTCGTGCGAGCCTTAGCTCTAGCGAGGGGTATTAGCTCATCTGGCTAGAGCGCAACACTGGCAGTGTTGAGGTGAGCGGTTCGAGTCCGCTATACTCCACACATATAGAATACCAAAAATCATGACAACAATTAAACGTTTTTTAACTTTAAGTCTAATCGCCGCGCTTGCCGTGCAGGTGTGGGGTGTGCCCGCTTATCGCGGTTGGCAAACTAAGATGCAGCCGGACGGAACAACGATCATTATCCGCCAGACGGGTGATGAGTTCTTTCATTATTGGGAGAATGAAGAGGGGCAGCAAGTAGCCAAGGATGCACAAGGCTTCTGGCGTGTATTAGCAACTCCCGCCGTTCAGAGTGAGGTTTCTAAACAAAAACAGGCCTCCCGCAAGTATTGCCAAAGAGGCGGCAATAGTATGATCCGCAAAGCCGCCGGACAAATCAACCTTGCTCCACGCGGATTGGTCATTTTGGTAAACTACTCAGATGTAACCTTCCGGAGCGGAAACACTCAAGCTGCTATGTCTGATTTAATGAACTCCGAAAACTATACCTACAATAGTGCAACAGGTTCAGTTCGTGAGTTCTTTAAGGCTCAGTCAAACGGTGCGTATGTTCCTGACTTCGATGTGGTGGGTCCTTATAATCTTGCCAATACTCGTGCACATTATGGGGGTAATGACTCCGGTGGTGACGATTTGTTAGCCGGAGACATGATTGTTGAAGCATGTAAAGCAGCCGATGCTGATGGTGTAGATTTCACGCTATATAACAATGATGGTGATAGTAACGTCGATTTTGTCTATGTTATATACGCAGGTGAAGGTGAAGCGGATTCCGATGAAGATGATGCGATTTGGCCGCACAACTGGACGCTTAGCAGTGCGCGTTACTATAATAACTGTTCTTATTCCGCATCACAAAGTAAAGTAGATGGACTCTACATCGAAAACTATGCTTGTTCAGGTGAGTTGAGAGGACGTTCTACCTATCGTTGTCCGATAGGCACTATTGCCCACGAGTTTGGACATGTGTTAGGTCTTCCGGACTATTATGTTACTTCGGACAATGCTACAAATGCAGGAAAAGATTATACACCCGGAGCATGGCATATTATGGATTACGGTAGTTACAACAACGACGGCCGAACACCGCCTAACTACTCGCCTCACGACAAATTGTATTTCGGTTGGTATTCAATAAACACCTCTTCTAGTAAGTTCTTGGCAAAAGATGCCAAAGCGAATGGAACTTTGACCACCACTTATGGGAGTTGGTATCAAATAACCGGAACCACTTCATCTGCCGGCGCCAAAACCACTAGCCGTGTATGGTATTTGGAAAACAGACAGAAATCCGGCTGGGATAGATACCTGCCCGGACACGGAATGGTCGTTTGGGAGGTACAGTATAATTCTTCGAACTGGACAGGAAACACGCCAAACAACACATCCGTTGGTTACACTGTTGTAACGGCCAATAGTTTAACGCGTCCTTACGAACCCTATGTTGATAATACTACGGCAAGTAGTACTTCCGGCACAACATTCCCGGGTACAAGTAATGTGACCTCTTACACTCCGGCAACAGGATGCGCATTGACAAATATCACTGAGAGTGCAGGAAACATTACCTTCAAATACAACGGTGGTGTTGTTAAGACGAGAGCCACTTATGAGTTTCTTACCGATCATTGTACAGCTCCGGCAAATGGTAATGTAGCGATCAATGATCCGCTTTCTGTAACGATCACGCCGAACAGCGGTTACACGCTTGATGATCCTTCCTGCTGGACGGTGGAAATGGGCGGTGTAGAACTGACCTATGGTTCTGACTTTACGTATAATGCAAGTACGAACACCTTCTATGTTGCAAGTTTGACAGATGACATCGTCATTCTGGCAGAGGCAAAAGTTGTTCACACCGTTACATGGTCGGTACAAGGAATAAATTCGACTACTACTTTTGCAGATGGTGCCGCACTGGTATTACCCGATAATCCTTCTGATTGCTCAGGTGTAGGCGGAAAGAAGTTCGTAGGATGGACTGCAAGCGCTTCGGTGACAGGTGCTCGACCTGCCGACTTATTTACCGCAGCAGGTACCAAAACCGTCACCGCCAGCATAACCTACTACGCTGTTTATGCAACTGCCAGCGCAGGTGGTGGTTCATCTAAAACCTACAATCTCGTCCTGAACGGAAACAATTTTGCCGGAAGTTATAATGAACGTTCTTCCTCTGCTACTGCAAATGAGGTCGGGGGAACAGGAACATTATCTGTTAGCTTTACTTCAATCGGAGTAATGAAGAGTTCCAATTCCGGAAATCCGATTCAATTCAGGAAATCTAGTTCAGTAGCCGGAGTTTTATATAATACAACTGATTTAGGCACCATCAACTCCATTACATATGGAAGCGGTAGTACGAATAATATCGCGTCCACATATAAGGGGGCGACAGAGCAGCCGACATCAGATGGTACAGGAGGATACTTTAAAATAACCAATGGTTCGTCCGTTTCGTACATAACGTCCATTACGATCAACTTTACGAAATCGACGGGTAGCGGAACGTCCTATTCGGACTATTCACTCACCTGTACTACGTGTACATTGTCAAGTATAGCGCTGACCACCTCGGGCGTGAAGACCACTTTCGTCACCAACGAGACCTTTACATCGGAAGGTTTGGTGGTTACTGCAAGTTATAGCGACTGCGCTTCGAAGACCGTTACTCCGAACAGCGTATCTACTCCGGATATGAGTTCAGCAGGCGCTAAGACCGTGACCGTCTCTTATACGGAAGGTGAAGTGACCAGAACTGACACTTACAATATTACCGTTGTAGCTCCTAAAACGGTGACATACATGGCTTGCGGTGATGTATTCACCACACAGGAATATGCTCCGGGCGCAACACTCGTGCTGCCGACAGAGACACCAGGCGCCAACGAAGGTATGGTCTTTGAGGGTTGGACGGCTACTGAGCACTATACCAGTGCTTCCGCGCCGGCACTGATCTCTGCCGGATCGGCGGTAAATGCTAACGCAACATATTATGCTGTATTCCATTAATCTAAACCTTAAAACACAGATGAATATGAAAACGACCAAGTATATAGTAACCATCGCTCTCGCGCTCGTTTGCGCATGGGGCAATAGTTTTGCGGTTGACCAATCGTACTACAGTTCTGTTGATGGCAAAAGCGGAAAGGCCCTGTTTGATGCCGTCCATACGGTATCCAAGAGCGGTTATAAGAGTTTGTCATATAGCGGTTTGTGGACAGCATACTGCGCTATTGACATTAACTTGTCCGGCAAGGTGTGGGATATGTATAGTAATGTTACATCCTTCACATGTGGAAGCAACCAGTGTGGTAGTTACGGTAAAGAAGGCGACTGCTACAACCGCGAGCACTCTATTCCTAAGAGTTGGTTCGGTGGTTCGGAAAGTGCCAATACACCGGGAACAGATTTGTTCCATGTAGTACCGACTGACGGCTATGTGAATAATATACGTAGTGCAGACGCATTTGGCGAAGTAGCATCCGCATCTTACACCTCGAAGTCCGGTTGCAAGAAGGGTTCACCGAAAAGCATCACTATTGAGAACTCTATCCTGAACAAGACGGGATCTTCTTCGCAGTCTTGCACTGCTTCGACCGTCTTCGAACCGATGGATGAGTTCAAGGGCGATTTTGCCCGTGGGTATTTTGGAACGATGATTAAGTGGGCGAACGGAGACTACCAGACATTCACAACTGCCGAAGGTGCGCAAATCTTTAACACCTCTTATGATGCAGCCCACTATTACGGATTGAAACCCTATGGTGTAGCGTTATTGCTCAAGTGGCATCGCGAGGATCCGGTTTCGCAAAAAGAGATAGACCGCAACAACGGTATCCAAACCAAACAAGGTAACCGTAACCCGTTTATCGACTATCCCGAATTGGTGGAATACATCTGGGGCGAGCACAACGGTGAGTCCGTAACGTTATCGAGCCTTACTCCGACATTTGAAGGTTACACACCTCCTGAAGCCACCACCTACACGGTTATCCTCTCGCGCAATGGTCAGTTGGAGTCTATAACCGGTGCTACAGGAACATATAACCTGCCAACATCTTCCGACGCAGCTTGTGATGGTTGGACGTTTGCCGGCTGGTCAGCGACCAAGGTAACGAGCACGACCAGTACACCGAGTTACATCACTTCTGTCACCAGTGGCGGTACCGTTTATGCGGTATATAGCAAGACCACTCCAAGCGGTGCGCCGATACGGAAAACGCCTGCTACTGTTGGTACAACTCTTTGGGCAGAAACCTGGACAGGAGCCACAACCGCTACATCTGGCAGCGATGACGCTACGCCGAGTGCCAATTACGGTCATGGAACAACCGTTTATAATAGCGGTACAGTTACATATACTCAATCTGCAAACACGGTGTATGTAAGAAACGACAATTATGCAGGAGGTAGTTCTCCCGAGTTGATGCTAAGTAGTGGTAAGACATGGACGATCAGTAATATTCCTACAGGTGAAGCTACAGAACTGACACTTACATACAGTTCTAATAACACCAAATCAAGTGTGACATGCTCAACTACTGGCGCATCAATTACCGGATCATCAAAAAGTTACACAATAACAACAGGTGGGGCCTCTACAATCACACTTGAATTTGGTTGTTCAGGTAACACTCGTATTGATAATGTTAGTTTGACCGTCAAAACTGCCGGATCCGGTGGCGGAGGTGGAGGAAGCACCACTTATGACAGCGAACCGGCGGAATGCCAGTGCTCAGGTAACTTAGGTACACCTGATGTAACAGCTACTCCGAGTGACCAAACGATTACGCTTACATGGCCGGATGTCGCTAATGCTACAAATGGTTATACCGTAACCGTCAGCAAAGGTGTAGGTTATACTACCGAGTGCGGCGAAACAGAAATTGGCGAGATCACACACAGCGGCACAACCAATACCTGTATCATCACAGGTCTGGTTAACGACCTTACCTATACGACATCTGTCGTTGCGAATGCTACTGCTACCATCTGCGAGAGCCTTGACGACGAGGATGCTGCAACACCTGTAGGCTGTGAGTCGTGGGACGTAACATTCGGTTACAGTAATTATAATCTTACAGCAGGTGGCGCAAAGAGCGCTGCTCCGACCATCACCGGCACGACATACGGCTCTGTGACATACCACTCCAGCGATGAGGCGATTATCACCGTAGAGGAAGACGGCAAGGTAACACCTGTTAGCGCAGGTACAGCTACCATCACCGCCCATTGGACCGGCGATGCAACGCACTGCCCGAAAGATGTTACTTCAGGAGAATTCACCGTCACCGGTCTGGTACGTATCACGTTTAACGCGAACGACGGCAGCGAAACACCTGCTACGACGACGCAAGACGTGACCTACAATGTGGCGACGGCTCTGACAGCGAACAGTTTCTCGCGGACGGGATACACCTTCCAAGGCTGGTCGACGGACAAGAACGCCACTTCGGCTACCTATACCGACGGAAGCAATATTACCATCACCGCAGCCACCACGCTCTATGCAGTATGGCAGGTGAATAAACATAATGTAACGTTCGATCAACCGACTAACGGCGGTACATTTGCAGTGAACAGTAGCAGTAGTTCGCCGGTGAACAATGTGAACTTCGGATCAACGGTAACGATTGCTATCACCCCGACGAACTCGCACTTTACGGTTGGTACCGTAAGCGTTAGTGGGGCAAGTGGGGCTGTGGCTGTTAGCGGCGAAGGCAATAGTCGTACGTTCACTATGCCGGATGAGGATGTGACGGTGAGTGTCACGATGACCGAGGAGACGAAATATATCGTAAACTGGTACGTAGCCGGTACTCCTACGGCAGAGCAGAATTATGCCGGTGAGGCTCTTGCAGGAATAGCAGATCCGGAGATTGAATGTAACGGAAAGACCTTCCAAGGTTGGACTGCCACCGCTAACTACAGTAGCGACGACACCGCTCCGAATGATCTCTTTAACGATGCCTCAACGAAGACAATGCCGAGCAATAATACCACCAACTACTACGCTGTGTTTGCTACGGAAACAACAAGCGGTAGCGGTAGTGGAAATCTAATTGCGTTTGATGGGACGAGTGGTAAAAGTGGATTAATTGGCATTGACGGTGTAACTCATAACGGATTAGGTAGCGATTATACCTCTCATTCTCCTTATTTGCTCCGTTTTGACGACTCGGGCGATTATATCCAATTTGAATTATCTTCTATACCGACGTCACTATCCTTTGGCTACAAAATGATAGGCGGAAACTCGTCTTCCACAATGACCATTAAAGAATGTGCTTCTGCGGATGGAACATATACAGACGTTGAGGCCTTTACTATCAGCGGCGCACAAAACTCTACTGGTACAAAAACGACATCTAACTCCTTCAGCCAGAAATATATCCGCATGGTATTTACAAAGGGTAGCAATGTCGGCGTAGGAGCTATTACTATTGCCGGTGCAGGCACGTCATATAGCAACTATGCCACATCGTGTACGCCGTGTGATAACAAGGTAACGCTGACGAAAGGCGATGAGACGAATGGTACGTTTACATTGAATAAGGCAAACGGAGAGTACAACAACTGTACGTCTAACTTCGTAGTGACCGTTTCGAATATTACACCGGCAGACCACTATCACTGCACAGGTGTAACGGCTACCGGTGGCAATAGCGAAGTATCCGGTCCGGACGGAAGCGGCAATTATACCGTGACGTACACAAAGGGCAACAACATCACTTCGACGATCACGGCTAACTTTGCACCAAATCCAACTTACACTATACGGTTCTTTAACAATGGTGTACAAGTCGGTGAAACACAGAACCTCTATGAAGGTCAAGTAGCCACTAAACCGTCACCGGATCCAACAGTTTGCGAAGGCTATACGTTCGTCGGTTGGTGGACTGCGGCGCTTGCTACGGATAACACCACGGCAGAGACTTGGGTAACAGATTTCACTGTTAGCGGTGCGCAAGACTACTATGCGGTTTATAGCCATAGTGACGGAGGCGGAAGTAGTACCGTAACATTTACTCCGGGAACGGATGTCGGAGAGACCTCCGTTACAAAGGGAGGGGTGACGTGTACGATGACCACAATGGATAATGCATCCTACTATCAAATATATGCCTCAAGTACTGGTACGTTCTCTGTGGCATCCGGAAATATCACCTCTATTGCTATTACCTGTACAACAAGCGGCACCGCTAAATATGGTCCTGGAAATATTTCAGCCAGCCCTAGCGGCTACACTTATTCCGGCACATCCGGTACGTGGAGCGGCTCTGCTTCATCCGTTAGCTTTACCAGTTCTCAACAAGTTCGAATGACATCGATTGTTGTAACCGTTGGCGGTGGCGGAACAACTTATTACACTACAGCACCTGAGTGCGTAGAGTGTACAAATAAAGTAACGCTGACGAAGGGCGAGGAGACAAATGGTACGTTTACATTGAATAAGGCAAACGGAGAGTACAACAATTGTACGTCGAACTTTGTAGTGACCGTTTCGAATATTACTCCGGAGAGCGGATACTACTGCACAGGTGTTACAGCTACAGGCGGTCATAATACAGTAACCGGTCCGGACGGAAGCGGTAATTATACGGTCAGCTACAATAAAGGCAATAATATCACATCGACTATTACTGCCAATTTTGCACCGAATCCGAAGTACACCGTTACATGGAGTATGGATGGCGATGTGAGCAGCACCGCTTCCTACGAAGAAGGCGAATCGATTGTCTTCCCGGGCACGGCTACGGGCTGCGACGGTATGAGGTTTATGGGCTGGGTAAGTACCCCTATTCTTACACCGCAGGACGAAGCACCGGAATATGTAACATCTGCTACGATGCCTGCCCACACTGTAACCTACTATGCAGTCTTCGCGGAGGAAAATGAAGGAGGAAGCGGAAGCGGCCCTGCAGCAGGAACTACATTATGGGCAGAAGATTTTAGTGGCTACGATGCGGATGATGTTCCAGAAGGTAATACACCTAATAGCCATACCGGCACAACCGTATATAATAATGGCTCTGTGACATATGCATGCACGAATGGAGGCACGGATACAAAAGTTTATAGTTCCGGCAGTCCCGGTTCGGGTAACAATATCCTCATTAGCAAGGGAAATGGAACCTTTGAGGTATCCGGCATTCCTACAGGTGGTGCTACTGAATTAACGGTAACATACGCAAAAAGTGGTTCCGGTTCATTAAATATCACCGTTTCAAGCAACGCTTCTATATCTGGAAGTACTATTACAGTTAACTCCGGTACTACTATTGATATCGTGTTTAAAAACACTACAGGAGGCTCAAATCTACGTTTTGATGATGCAGTTGTTAGCGTAAAAAATGGCGGTAGCGCAACTACCTATTCCGGTTACACGACATCTTGCGGTGCAGGAATCAGCGCTAAGAATATCGGATGGATCACCACTACCAAGGGACAGAAAGTGAAACGCGTGATCAATGTTAGCGCGAAGAACTTCGATGAGGCTACTACCCTTGCTGCCACTTGCGCCAACAGTCATTTTGAGGTAACACTTGGTGCAACGGCTGTACCGGAAGGAGCATCCGGATTGAGTACTACTCTTACCGTAGAATATACGCCTGCGGACTTTGGCGTACGTGAGGAAAATGTGGAAATCGAGTTGACAGCCGGCGATAAGAGCAAGACAATTACCGTTAGTGGTCGTTCACTGCCCGAGGAGTTTGTGATCATTACGAAGAAGAACTCCACTTGGTATGCGCTGCCGGCTAACATGACAGGCGGTCCTAATGAGTACGCCGGTGTTGAGGTTAACCCGAATAACACGACAACTCCGACCGTTGTGCCTGTTTCTCCGAGTAACGCCATTTATTCCTTGGCTTCTGTAGCGGATAGTCGCTACGCGGATAACGGTCATTGCGTACGATTGGTAGGTAACGACAATCTGTGTCTCTGGAGCAATATGGCTACTAACACCACAAAGACCAATATCCAGAACAAGACATCTGTAACTACTGCGGCCACCGACAATCACGATTGGTTATTGAGTACGACCGACGGTGTACATTATACGATTGCGAACCCGCACCATCCGCAGTATGGTGAAGGTCGCCGCCTGGCTTACGGCACGAAGTTCGGTATGTATGCTGAGGAGACGGAATTCTTCATCGTTTCGGCAGGCTGTTCCAGTCAGCCGGGTGAGGTGGCAGTTAGTCCGCGTCGTGTGGAGGCTACGTTCTCGTGGGTAAGTAACGCCAGCAGCATGACGATCGACCTGTACACGAATGAACTTATGACGGAAGGTCATAAGACGGCTACGGCTTCTTCGTCGCCGTACATCTTCATCGGTCTGGAAGAATCGACACCTTATTGGTACAAGCTGACGCCGGGCACGGATAGTGACTGCGCGGTAACCGGTTCGTTTACGACTACCGGTCCTGCCATTGATATTGTGGAATGGCAAGAAGACGGCGTGGTATTGTTTATAGATAATGGAGAAGAAGTCACTCCTATGATTGTTATTGACGGTCAGGAAGAGCATGGTTCGATTACTGGTGGCGGTGGAGATGCTACGGAATTGTTCTTTGCAAAGTACTTTGAGGGATCAGGATCTATGAAATTAGTATCCGTCTTCAACGGAACTAAGAACGATATCAATCTGAGCGACTATTCTATCTTTGTTCGCATGAGAGGCGGTTCTGGTTCATGGTCACCCAGCAGCGATGTAACTCTCGATTTGGGAACTTTAGGTTCTATTAAAGCCGGTCAAGAGATTATCTTCTTCAGTCGTCCTTTGGACACAGAAACAGAGTTGGCAGATTGCTCCGATAATTTCTTAGATGATAAAGTTGATAATCATTCTTCAGCAGAATCCAATCCCCGTTGGGTTGAATGTGATGGCGAAACCTTCAATAGAATCAACTTTAATGGTAATGATCCTATTCTGCTCAAAAAAAGTGGCTCCACGATCGATATTATCGGTTCAGAAGGAGATGCTCCGACTGCTACAAACTGCAATAGTGAAAAAGGTTGGGGAGGTACCGTACGGAATATGGATAAGGGAAAGAGTCCGAGCCATCCTGACTTCGATGCTTTCTACGAGGCTTCGAGTCAATCACCTGTCTCTACCCAAGATTCTATTGACCTGCTTAGCGCCTTCGGTATCAATCTAACGGCAGATGAAATTCCTCTTACTACCGCACGTTGTATCTTCTTCCGCGATAAGCGCGTGCTTAACGGCGACTCCGCGGTACTGATGAATGGATCTACGTTTGTAACCTTCACGAATCACGATACATTTACATCTGAGTGGTACGGTCGCTCCGTTTGTATGACGGCTGCGATGGAAAATGCTGCCGGTGCTTCCGGTGATGCACAAGCCACCTGTAACTCCTATCAGGATATAGCCAATATGGATTACAATGAGTACTACATCGAATGGCACAATATTGATCCGGGTACATCGTTGGAAGATTTCACGTACGACCCTGCTACGAATGAGTATATCATTCCTATCGACAATATGCACCAATATGCATGTCTGAATTTGCGCTTCCAACTGGTACAAGGAGAGAATGTGCTGACGGAAGCAACTCAACAAGTGCCGATTATCGTAAAGGGGAATGTGGACACGAATGACCCGTTGTTCAGCGAGTTGGTAATCGATCAATCCACTCATCAGCCTTCGTACACGCACTCGATAGAGCGTTGTAAAAACTGTGATGTAATCGTATTAGGTAGCGCTTCGCTGACGAAGGGTGATGACGCCGATGCGAAGGATGTACCGGAAGTAGGTAATGTGAAGGTTTATCCGGGCGGTCAATTGATTGTACCGAGCGGAACAACTTATAAGATGAAGTCTTTGGCGCTCCGTCGTCAGGAAGATATAGCAGCCAGTGCGAATATTGTAGGAGATATTACCTTCACAACTCCGGCTCCCGCTCCGGCTCGCAAGGATGCCGTTGACAAACCGATTCGCAAGACCCCGACCGGAGAGAAAAAGACCTATCTCGATCTGCGTGTCGATCCGACTAACTGGCATTATATCTCCTTGCCGTACGACTGCGATGTAGCGGATATCCGCTATGCTAATCCGGAAGAGACGGATGTTCCGGTATTGGGTACCGACTACCTGATCAAATGGTACAACGGCGAGAAACGTGCGGCTACGCAATCCGGCGGTTGCTGGGAGATGGTAGCTTCGGATGCTACGCTGAAAGCCGGTCTGGGATATATCTTCTCCATTCCGGGTGACGGCAAAGTAATGCGTGAGTTCCGCTTCCCGATGGATAATGAAGTAATTGCACAAGAGAAAGCTGACAAAATGGTCAACGGCGTATATAGCTACGGAGGTGACCAAGACATTAGTATTATACGCGCTAACCACAGAGGTTGGAACTTGCTCGGTAACCCGTATCTAATGCCGTACTCTTCTGACATTACGGATCCGCTCATGACCGGCTACATTGTTCCGGACTATCCTTCAGATCCGGAAGAGATATGGGACGGACACTATAAGTTCGATCCGAATCCTTCTACGAACCTGCGATACATCGTAGAGCCGATTGACAACGGATGGTCGGGCTATACTCAAGTAACTATTGCTTCCTACGAAATGAAGCCATTTACGAGTTACTTCGTTCAGATAGGCGGTGATCATCCGGAAGATCCGCAAGGTATCAACTTCCATGTTGCGAGCGTTAGCCATAGCCCTGTTCGCCGTGCGCCGGCGGAGTATGAAGAGGTGGAAGATAGACATCCTGTTTGGTGCGCGGTAACGCTCACCAACCCGAAGGGCGAGAAGGATGAGACCACGCTGTTGATCTCCGATAACTTCACCGACGGCTACGATATGATGGACGACTTGACCAAGTGGCGTGGTACGTACTACCAGTACGCACAGATTACGACCGCTCCGGTATTGGCGAGCCGTAACAACGAGGGTGAGATGGCGTTCAACGCGCTGCCTGATTCCAGTGCCCTCGCCGGTGTGCCGCTGAACTACTTCGCCGCTTCGCAAGGTTTCTACACCATCGCTTACGACGATAAGTACGACAGAGACATGGAAGTGAAGGAAGTCAAACTGTGGGATAAGACGACGAACCAGTGGTATAATCTGATGTACGAACCGTATTCGTTCAGCACCGCGCGCACGGATAACAAAGACCGCTTCGTACTGTCCGTTCGCGTAGAGCGCAAGCAGAATCAGACGACTACCGATCTGGAGAACGTCGGCACCTACAAGGGCGACAAGCCAAGGAAACTGCTTATCAACGGGCTCCTATACATCCAGCGCGGTAAGGATGTATATGATGTGACCGGTAAACAATTGTTAAACCGCTAATGAAAGGAATTGTTTACTATGAGCCCAATTGAAATAGCTATACAACATCAAAGAAAGCACCTTGTTTTGGGTGTCGGTATCGCTTTTGGTTGCCTTTGGTTGATGCTGGTGTTCTATCTGATGACGCAAGGTCATGAGCAGCACCCCGCCCATCCTGCCGAAGTAGCCGTTCACCCTGCCTCTCCGGTAGCGGGAGGCAGCGCGCCGTCTGCAATGTTCCGTAGTTCGCGTTTGTTCGCACCTCAGGTGCACTACAGTGCGCCGACAACTCAGTGGTCTTATGTCCAGCAGGCGCCGATGTCGAGCACATCGATGCATATCTACCAGACCAGTAGTGCGACCGTTCACCATATCGGTGGAGGCGGTGCCGGTGGCGGTATTGCATTGACGAGTGGCGGTGGTAACGGCGGCAGAGGTGTGCATTCTTCGTCGATAGGCTACGGCGGAAGTATGGTCGCTTTGTCCTCCTCTATCGCGCTGGCAGCGCCGGGAGCAAGCGAAGCTACCAGCCTTGCTTCGACGACCGAAAGCGGCGCAAGTCACGCACGTATGGGTCATATCCGTACGACAACAGGAGACCCGATGGATCCGTTCCTGGATCCGGTTGGCGATGTGGCATGGGTACTGATGGTGCTGCTCACCATCGGTTGGTGCGTACGCGTCCGCCTAAAAAAGCAATGAGAATATAAATCGGATAAACGATTTCCAAGAGCAGAGCCACGTACCACGGAGTGCGTGGTTCTCTTTTTTTGATAAGCCCGTACTCAATCGGGAATTTGATAAGGATGATAAGCGGGCAGATCAGTTGAAAGATGTTCGCGAGCGCCACGAAACGTCCGCAACGGATGATGTCGGGGTCGGTGTAGTGCGGTGCCTTGCCTGCCCAGCGCATCCGCTGCCGGAAGAACGCGCGCCAAGAGGTCTGCGGACGTACAACGGCGGTGAAGTCAGAGGTATCGATACAGCCGATGGTGAGGCCCTGCCGTTTGGCGGCTTCGAGTAGGAACATGTCATCGCCGGAAGGAATCTCGGGGTGCAACTCGGACTCGCATGCCAACCATGCCTCACGGCGCACGATGAGGTTTGCACCGGAACACATGACCGCGCGACCGTTTTGGGCGGTGCGCATGGTAAGTTCCTGAATGGCGGCGTATTCGGCAATCTGGAGTTTCTCCAGCAAAGAAGGTTTCTCGTGCTCGCTCTCCATACGGAGCGGCAGAATGATTAAATCTCCCTCTAAGACGACCGCTTTTTCGCAAGCAGGCGGCAGCACGATGTCGTCATCGTGGAGCCAGATGTATTCGGAAGTGGCCGCATGGATCAGTTTGGAGAGGGCATACTTTTTGCCTTTGCCTTCGTCGTTTACTCCCTTAATGGGCGTGATATGTTGGGGCACGAAGTTCGGATAACTCTTGGCGATACAAGCTTGCTCTTCGATCGGTACCGGATAGTCGGCACACATAAGGGCCATCGCCATTCGGTGATCGTTGCGCACCTCGTGAAGGCGTACCGCCTTTATGCGGTCGGACTCCTTGAAACGCAAACGGTCAATGCCCGTAGCTTTGAGTTCGATACCTAATCTCTCACAAGTCAATGCGACCGCAGGATAGAGATCCGGACAACTCGAAAAATCAATCGATGACAGCACATTACCAGTACAAAACCTGTATTTGATAAGCATTTGACCCTTATCACAAATGGTCTGAATGCCAAACTGTTTGGCATAGATATCGGCGACGATTTTGTCGCCCTGCAGGCTGTCCTCTTTGAGCCCTTCCAAAGTCAGTTCTCCTCCGTGTATCGCTACGTATTCGTACCAGAACGCAGCCGCGGACCAATCGGCTTCGAGCGACACGTTCGGATACGCCTCCGCCATTTTACGACTCATCGTGATATACGGACTCTCGTTCTCCGCTACCGGCACATTCTCGCCGTGTAGGATACGCGCAGAAATAGTCTGGGTCGTCGGTGCCCCGTCGCGCTCCATGAGTCGCGGATCACCGGTAAGGGTAATCGGTTCGCCCGGGTAACATGTAGCGAGATGGACCTGCAAGAACCGCAATGCCGTGCCACAGTTTTTGAGATAGAGGGTGAGGGGTTCTCCTTTTTTATATTCGCTCAGGCGCGCGAGGGCATCATGGAGCACGATCACATCGTCCGGCATATCCGCAGAGACCCTCATCAGAGGGTCCCCGTGGATAGCCTGCAACAACAGAATCCTGTTGGCGATGCTCTTCGATATAGGAAGTTTAATTGACAAGCTTTTTGTTAATTAATCGAGGGCAGCGGACTGTATTCGCGGCTGTAACGCAGGTGTTGCTCGATATAGCCTTCGGTGAAGTCTAACGTAACATCCGTTACCTGACCTTTGGCATTACGTACCAGATTATATACCGGGTTCACAAAGCCCTTATACGGCGCGAGGTGGAGTTTCTCATAACGCTCCAGAATCTCCTTGTGCAGTTTCGGATTTACCTTCACCGCATAGGTCTCCACCATCTCTTTAGCCGCAGCGTAGTCGCCCTCGGAGGTGATACGTTGAATCTCCGCGAGCAGTTCGCCATAGAGACGACGTACGCCTTCGTAGTCATTGATCTGGAGGTAATGCTTCCCGTCGCGCTCGATGATCTCCATCTCGCCGTTGGCGTGGGCATAACACCAGTTCGCAATGAGTTGGCGATTGCGCATATGCGCTTCCTCGATATCCTTACCCGGCTCGATACGCACGAGTTGGGTCATGAGGCCGTTCATCATCTGCTGATAGTAACCGGCTTTGTACGCTTCCTTGTTGGGCAGCAGACCGAGTTCCACAAGTTTCGGATCCGCCAGGTAATAGAGACCGAACAAGTCCGCACGTGCCTCTTCGATGGTGGAAGCATGCTCTTTGAGGGCATCTTTGGTCACACCCGGCATCAACTTACCACTACCATGACCAACACATTCGTGCAGGTCGGTGTGCAGGTCGCCGCACATCGCGCCGTACTTCGAATAGAGCTCGCGGATCTCGTCGTCAATCATAAACTCCTCGTTAAAACCGTTGCCCTTAGCAGCCTCGTTGTAGGCGTGCATGAGGTTGTCGATCGTCACGGACTTGGAGCCGTACTCTTTGCGGATCCAGTTGGCGTTCGGCAGGTTGATACCGATCGGCGTTGCGGGATAGCAGTCGCCGGCAAGGATAGCAGCAGTGATCACTTTGGCGGTCACACCCTTGACCTCCTCTTTCTTGTATTTGGGATCGGTCGTGGAGTGGTCCTCGAACCATTGTGCATTATCGGAGATCAATTGCGTACGCTTGGTAGCAGCCAGATCTTTGAAGTTCACCATCGACTCCCAGGTACCGGTGATACCGAGCGGATCGGAATAGGTCTCCGTGAAACCGTTCACGAAATCGACACGGCTGTCAAGATCCCGAACCCAAGCAATGCAATAGTCATTGAAAGCTTGCAAGTTACCGGTCTCATTGAACTCAATCAAATACTTGATGGCAGTACGTTGCTCGTCGTTCTCCGCATATTGCAAGGCCTCATACAACCATCCCACGATCTTCTCCAGCGCCGCACTGTAGAGCCCGCCCACTTTATAGACGCGCTCCTCGATCTCGCCTTTCTCGTTCTTGACGAGTTGGCTATTCAGACCGATCCAGAGGGGCTCGGGCGAGTTGTCTTTGTGTGTCTCGTACCAAGCTTCCGCCTCCGCTTGCGTCACGCCTTCGCCGTAATAGTTGCCGGCAGAACAAGCCACCAGATCGACACCGTCTTGGGCAGTCGTACGCTTGGGCATCACCTCCGGATCGAACATAACGGGAAGGATAGCGGCATCGTACCGGACACTCGCTTTCTCACAGGCCGCCACGAACCAATCCTGATCAAACTCAGGGAGGAACTTGTCTTCCGAATAGTGGTGGTGGATACCGTTGGAGAACCAGACGCGTTTGAGGTAACGCTCAAAAGCCGCGAACTCTTCCGTGTTTTTATCGTACGGATAATTGAGGTACAAGTCCTCGAGTGCACGACGGATACGCAGGTTGTACCGGCCGTTCTGGTCGTACAATATATCGCGTCCCCACAACGCCGCCTCGCTCAAGCAGTACAGCAGTTGCTTCTGCTGCAGGCTCAGACTTTCAAACTCCGGCACGTCGTAGCGGAGAATCTCCAGGTCGTAGAACTTATCCACTGTATACTCAAATTTACTTGCTTTCTTTTGACAAGCACACAGCGCCAGAAGCGCTGTGCACAAGATAACAAACTGTTTTTTCATATTCTTTTAGAATCTCTCCAGAACCGTTTTGATCAGTTCTTTTACACGTGGTTTATAATCCGTGTTAGCAGCCTCTATCTTACGCTGTGCGATCACGCAGCAAACGGTCATAGCCTTGTGGCCCATATGGAGCGCGAGACCGGCGATGCACGAACCTTCCATCTCGTAGTTAGTGATACGCTGACCCTCGTAACGGAAAGCGGAGATCTTCTCATTGATATCCGGTACAGCGATGTCCACACGCAGGTTACGTCCTTGCGGACCGTAGAAACCGTTCGCAGCGATCGTGCAACCGCGCATCATATCGTCTTTCGCGATACGATCAACGAGTTCGGGGTTAGCAGCTACTACGTAGGGCACAGCGGCTTTCTTCGGGTAACCGATGAAATCTACCAATGCTTTCTCGAAACCGAGGTCTGCAATCTTATCGCGATCGTGATAGAAAGCCAGCACACCGTCGAAACCGATTGACTTCTGGCTTACGAGGAACGTGCCCAGAGGGATGTCCTCTTGCATACCGCCACAGGTACCGATGCGGATGATCTCCAACTGACGCTTCACGGCTTTCTCCTCGCGGGTGTTGTAGTCAATATTAGCCAGCGAGTCGATCTCATTCATCACGATATCACAGTTATCTGTACCGATACCGGTCGAGATACAAGAGATACGTTTGCCTTTGTACTTACCGGTGATCGTGTGGAACTCACGCGATTGTACATCGCACTCGATCGAACCCTCATCGAAGAAAGAAGCTACGATGTTGACACGGTCTTGGTCACCGACCAAAATAATCTTGTCTGCCAAAAACTCAGGTTTGAGGTGCAGATGGAAAGCAGAACCATCACCATTGATGATTAACTGCGAAGCTGGGAAATGTTTCATAGTATTTATAATTTATGATTTATTATTATACATTTTATGCCTCTCCGCCGGTGAAAGTGAGCGGAAGGGTGGAACCCGGAACGGGACCGCCGATCGGTTGGATCGTACCAAACTTCTGCTCATACTGAGCGATATTATTCTGGAGCGCACCGAGGATCTTCTTCACCTGATCCGGGGTTACGACTACACGTGCCACCACATTTGCCTGCGGAACGCCGGGCATCAGTTGTGCGAAATCCAATACGAACTCCGTCGGAGTATGCGCGATAAGCGCTAAGTTTGCGAATACGCCCTGTGCTTTGTCAGGAGCGATGTTGACTTTCAATTGTTTTTGTTCACTCATATCTGTACTATTTTAGTTTACCATTTTTTCATATTTCTATTCGGGACGAGGAGCATGTACAGCGAAACGAGCGGAAGAGCGATATCGAACCACAGGACGCTGAACAGACTCATTCGTTTTAATCCTAATTTATGTGCCGAAGCATTGAGGATGCCGGTCTGGATGAACCAGCGCAAAAGGAAGGCGCCGATAGCTGCCAGGAAAGGAATCGCCAGCGCTCCCACTTCCCACGGCCAGAGTTGTACCTGCGGGAAATAGAGGACCATCATTGCGATGACCAGTGCATAGAAAAGACCACGGGTCAACGGCTCCAAGGCCAAACGAATCTGTGTACCGATGCGGTAGTTCGGCGAAACGGACAGATGACGCCGTTTCTGTTTCCACCACTCTTTCATCGTCTTCTTGGCCGGCGACCACGTGAGGCTGTCCCGATTGAGCACCACCGCCGTATTGGCTTTCGTAGCCACTTGGTTGACGAACAGGTCATCATCCCCAGCCCGATAGGTCATCAAGTGAACAAATCCACCGGTCTCAAAGAAGAACTCCTTGCGGTAAGCCAGATTGCGTCCCACGCCCATGTACGGGTGACCGCATAGCGCCGCACCGAGGTAATGCAGGCCGTTGAAGAGGGTGTCATAACGCACGAGGCGGTTGATATGACCGTGCTCCGAGAAATAAGCGCCGAAGCCCAAAACGATATCTTTGCCGTCTCGGAAACCTTTCATCATTTCCCGAATCCATTGGTCGCTCTCCGGCACGCAGTCGGCATCGGTCAAGAGCAGGTAGTCATACTGCGCGGCTTTGGCTGCCAGCGTCAAGGCTAGTTTCTTCGTCGAACCCACCCGTGCTCCGAGCGGCACAAAAGTCATGTGCAGACGCGGGTCCCGCACCATATAACTCTCCACGATCGCGCGGGTCTCATCCTCCGAGCCATCATCGACAACGATCACTTCGTATTCGGGATAATCCTGCGTCAAGATAGCCTGCAAGTACTGCGAGATGTTGTAGGCCTCATTATGTGCACAAAGAACCACAGAGACTCCGTGGACTTTGTCTATTTCAGAATCTGGATTTTTGATTTGTGATTTATGATCTTTGCGCATCTTACGCGCCGGTGCACACATATAGCGCACATAGAAATAGAACTGCCCCAAGAAAAGCGCAGCCAATGCACCGAGAAAGATCCAATCAATCGTATATAGATTTGTATCGATCGTCATTATCCCTTCACCTTAATTTTATACACATGCGTCGAGCTGCCGTCTTCCGCTTTCACGGTGATGACCCACGCTTTGCCGTTGATCTCACCCGGCACGACGGTCATCTCCTGCTTGTCCAACTTGCGACCGTTGAAACGTGCTTTCTCGCCCTTGATATTGGTCAAGGTACCGATTCCGCGATAGCCCGCGATCTGGATGTCCTTCACGCCGGCGAGCCCTAAGTCCTTCAACGACACCGTCTGCTCCTTGGCGCTATTGGGGTCAAAACCTTTCCACTCTTTGCCGTTAACGGTCAGTTTGTCGATCCGCGAAGAATAGATCAACTCGGCATCGTCCACATACAACGCATTGCCGTCGTACAGACCGTCGTTCGCACGGAAAGCGGGATAGTTACCTGCCGAGAAGATGACGTTACACATCGTCGGGCGACCGTCGTTCTTATAGAGAATAGGCACTTTGATCTGGGTCCACTCATTATACTCGGCGCGCGCGCGATACCAACCTTCCGCCACTTGCTTCACCGGCTGGTCGATGCCACACTCATTACCGTCGGTAGCCGAACGGACATCCGACTCCTCGTTGATACGCTCCGTAATGGTACAACCGCCGGCTTTGTTCTTGTACGTCGAACTCTTCGCCGTACCGATCCAAGAGTAGAACAGCAGATGGAAATCCTCTTTATCCGTAGCGGGACCCACACGCTTGATCCACACCGACATCGTGTCCGGACGGTATTTCCAGACTATACCGCCTTCCGTTCCTGCCGTGGCACTATTGAGGTTGAGCCCCTTGAGATACTGCCAGGGTTTTCCCAAAGACATATATCCCGGTCCGGTAGCACCGAGGTTCAGTTTAGGAATGCCTATCGCGCGGTCGGTTACATAGGCACAGTAGCCTGTACGACCGGGTTTTTGATACATGAAGGTAAATTTAGAACCGACCTGACTCACGTTACTACCATGCCACTCCGCCAACTGCACATCGCTTTTAAACTTATCCGACCAGTTCTCGAAATGGTTGTCCGGCAACTGCTGCGCATACATCGCCACTGTCACCGTCAATACCACTATACTGAAAAGTTTTCTCATTTTTACACAAATTTGGCGCAAAGATACACTTTTTTTTGCATATATGCAAACTTTTTAGTAATTTTGTGGCCAGTTATGAATGTATTTGGCGAAAAATGGACGTTTACCAGCTTCGGTGAGTCCCACGGAGCAGCGATAGGTGGTGTGTTGGACGGTGTGCCGGCAGGGTTGCATATCGATTTCGATATGATTCGTGAGGAGTTAGCCCGCCGTGCAGGAAAGGGCATGGTAGGTGCATCCCAACGCTCCCAACACGAACCCGACGAAGTCGAATGGCTTTCTGGCGTGCTGGACGGTGTCACTTTAGGAACACCGATTTCCTTCATTATTCGCAACAAAGATGCGCGACCGGAAGACTACGAGTGGCTAAAGCACCATTACCGCGTCGGACATGCCGATAAGGTGTATGAGCTCAAATACGGGATCCGCGATTGGAGAGGTGGCGGCAGAGCGAGTGCAAGAGAGACCGCGGCACGAGTCGTAGCCGGCTGTATCGCCAAACAAGAACTCGCCGCAAAGGGGATACATATATCGGCTGCCTTGGTGCAAGTAGGTGCAGAAACCGATCCCGCAAAGTTTGCGGATACGATCGCCGGTTATCAAAAAGAAGGAGATTCTATTGGCGGTATCATCGAATGCCGCATCAACGGTCTGCCTGCGGGAACAGGAGAACCGATTTTCAATAAGTTACAAGCCGAACTGGCCTTCGCAATGATGAGCATCAATGCCTGCAAGGGTTTTGAGTACGGTACCGGCTTTGCCGGTGTGACCCAACCGGGTTCTGCTATCAATGCCATCTCCGGAGGTATAGCCGGTGGTATCGCAGATGGTACAGAAATAGTCTTCCGTTGCATCTTCAAGCCGACGCCTTCGACACCCAAAGCCGGCGTAAAAGGAAGACACGACGCGTGTGTTGCCACTCGCGCCGTGCCTGTCGTAGAAGCCATGACGGCTTTAGCGATTATTCAGTTTACTTAACCACTACCGGACTGTATTTCGGTACAAGACTTTTCATTACCGTCCAACCGATCAGGTAAGCCACTGCGCAGATACAGAAGATAATCATGTATCCTGCTTCTTTACCCGTGAAGCCCATGAATGCGAACGCATCACCTAAACTTGCAGAGTAATCGAAGAGCACACCTGAACCCTTATTGATCAGGAACGAGC
>Ga0247611_10003911_pt1 | contig 21398 bp, 15 predicted proteins | sample 177DNAGHGhighgp2_FD_192422 | JGI IMG/M metagenome (GOLD analysis project Ga0247611, IMG submission 192422) | Sheep rumen microbial communities from Palmerston North, Manawatu-Wanganui, New Zealand - 1770 DNA GHGhigh gp2 | ecosystem: Host-associated > Mammals > Digestive system > Stomach > Rumen... | reverse complement strand
CGGCGGCGACAAGGCCAGAAAGGACAACCTGGTGAACTACGGTTTCCGGCTGCCGGCAGCCAGGGACAACCGTCCGCTGAAGTTCGACGAGTTTGAAGCACGTACGCCCCAGACGATATACGTCTCGGCCACGCCGGCAGACTATGAGATGGAGCGGTCGGGTGGCATCGTGGTGGAGCAACTGATCCGACCGACGGGTCTGCTGGATCCGGAGATAGAGGTGAGGCCGCAGAAGCACCAGATAGACGACCTGCTGGAGGAGATCCACCAGCGGATAGACCGAGACCAGCGCGTGCTGATCACCACGCTCACGAAGCGCATGGCCGAGGAACTGGACGACTACCTGCGCAAGGCGGGCATCCGCTCGGCGTATATTCACTCGGACATCGACACGATAGAGCGCGTGAAGATCATGGAGGAACTGAGGAAGGGTGAGTTTGACGTGCTGGTAGGCGTGAACCTGCTCAGAGAAGGACTGGACCTGCCGGAAGTGAGCCTGGTAGCCATACTGGATGCGGACAAAGAGGGCTTCCTGCGCGACACGAGGTCGATGATCCAGATGGCAGGACGTGCAGCGCGTCATACGGAGGGCAAGGTGATCATGTACGCCGACCGCATCACACGATCGATGCGCGAATGCATTGAGCAGACGGCCTATCGCCGCCGAGCGCAGCAGGCCTATAACGAGGCGCATCATATCACGCCGCAGGCCATCAAGAAGGACATCAATACCTCGGCACTGAGCGAACTCTACCACGACGCCGCGCAGAAGAAGCAGGCGCTAGAGGAGCAGATACGTGCGGGATGGAAGACGGCCGAATGGCAGACCATGGATGCCAAGGCGCTACAGAAAGCGATCAACCTGAAGATACGCCAAATGCGTGCCGCGGCCGAGAACCTGGACTTCGACACAGCAGCCCGTCTCAGAGACGAGATGCTACAGATGAAAGACCGACTGGAGGCTATAGGAGGATAGACCGCTTCGCTGATAGAGGATAGACCGCTACGCTGATAGACCGGCACTTTCAGTGCCTGATAGACTGATTCAGTTTCGTAACTATACATACCAAGTCTATATTCTATCAGTGAGCAAAGCGAACGGTCTATATTCTATCAGTGAGCGAAGCGAACGGTCTATATTCTATCAGTGAGCAAAGCGAACGGTCTTACGGAAGATCGATATGCTGCACGGAGATGGTGCGGCGCAGGAAGATGTTGGCTGACTCGCGGAAACGAGTGGCCGATTCGGTCGTGAAGAACCGGCAGGTACCGCCGCGGGTGAGGATACCATTGATCTCGCCATGCCGATGGAGATAGTCGTCGAGACTGGCGGCCACGAGGTCACCCTGGGCTACGACGCGTATGTTGCGACCGTGGAGGGCTTCCTGGATCTTAGGCATGAGGAGCGGATAGTGGGTGCAACCGAGCACGATGGTGTCGATCTGGTCGTCCTGGGCCAGGAGGGCGTCGATATACTGACGCACGAAATAGTCAGCTCCGTCGCCGGTATGTTCGCCGGCCTCGATGAGGGGTACCCACAGCGGGCAGGCTTGCTGGGTGACAGAGAGCGAAGGATTCTGGTGGAGGAACTCGATAGGATAACTGCCGGACTGGACGGTACCGGGGGTCGCCAGTACGCCGATATGGCCGGTGGTGGTCATGCGGCTGACCACCTCGGCCGTAGGACGGATGACGCCCAGGACATTGATGACCTGGCCCTCCTCGCGCAAAGCCGGCAGATCGTTCTGCTGGATGGTGCGCAGGGCCTTGGCCGAGGCGGTGTTGCAAGCCAGAATGACGAGGGCACAACCCTGCTGGAAGAGGTAGCGAACTGCCTGCCAGGTATAATTATATATAAGTTCGTACGAGCGCGTACCGTACGGCGCGCGCGCGTTGTCGCCCAGATAGATATAGTCATACTCAGGAAGACGCTGACGGATCTTCTCTAACACGGTGAGTCCACCGTAGCCACTGTCAAAAACACCTATGCGCATCGTTTTGATCGTTTTGCGCCGCAAAATTACAAAAAAATCAACAAATATGCAAGCATCTTGCATTTTTTTTGCAAAAAATTTGCGTATTTGAAAAAAAATCCGTAACTTCGAGGGCACCGACACGCAAGCGTCCCACCTCGAAATAACGTTCGCACTTTCGTGCAAACAGCAAGTTTTTTGCAAAAAACGCCAAATATACAAGCATTTTTGATTTTTTTTTGCAAAAAATTTGCGTATTTGAAAAATTTGTAGTAATTTTGCACGCTTTTTCGAAAGAAGGCTTAGGAAAAGCACCTCAATCGAGCTGCTAGCGAAGCGATAGGTCGATTGAAGAGGAGCAACCGCGGCGACCCTTTGTCGTGAAGCGACAAACCTTGTCGCAAGCAGGTTGCGACGATGTCCACTCGTATATCGGTATTACACCGGATTTTGGTTCCGAGAAGCGAGGTTCGACTCCTCGGTGGACAACAAGGCTGCGCAAGCAGCCTTAATCGTCGAAGTAAGAACAAGATGATTAAGCGCAAGCAGCCTTTATAATGGCGAAAGGTGAACGGCGAAAGGCGAAAGGAAACATTAGCCAATAGCCATTAACCATTAGCCGATGTGTATGGAATACACGGTATTAAGTAACACAACACAATTTTAATTTTTTATGAACGTATTTCAACTGGTAGGTACTCCTCGTAGCGAGTACGGCAAGAAGGCTGCAAAAGCCCTTCGTCAAGAAGAATTAGTTCCCTGCAACCTGTACGGACTGGGAGAAAACAAGACTTTCACCGTAGCAGAGAACGATGTTCGCAAACTGATTTACACCCCCGACACGATGGCTGTAGAGCTGACGATCGGTGAGGAGAAGCAGATGGCAGTAGTGAAGGAACTTCAGTTCCACCCGATCAGCGGTCGCGTACTGCACATCGACTTCCTGGCTGTAGATGAGAAGAAGCCCGTTACGGTGAACATTCCTGTTAAGCTGGAAGGTCTGGCAGAGGGTGTTAAGGCCGGTGGTAAGCTGGCGCTGCAGGCTCGTAAGCTGAAAGTGAACGGTATCTATACGCAGATTCCTAACCGCGTAGTAGTAGATGTTACTTCGCTGGGTCTGGGCAAGAAGATTGCCGTAGCTGACATTCAGCTGGAAGGTCTGAAACTGATGAACCCGGCTGACATGTGCGTTGCAGAGGTTAAGGCTACTCGCCAAAGCAAGCAAGCATAATGTGGCGCAGACTGATTCACAACCTAACGGCAGGGCTTTTCCCTGCCGTTATTCGTAAAGAGACAAAGGACGAAACGGAGATGGCTAAGTATCTGATAGTAGGACTGGGCAATATAGGTGACGAGTATCAACATACGCGTCACAATATCGGTTTTGACATCATCGACACCTTTGCCGAGAGCGTCGGTGCGACCTGGCAGGACCGCAGGTACGGCATGGTAGCTACGTGCCGCGTGAAGTCGGCCCAGCTGGTGCTGCTGAAGCCCTCGACGTATATGAACCTGAGCGGCAATGCGGTGAGGTACTGGTTGCAACAGGAGAAAGTGCCGGTGGAGAACCTGCTGGTGCTGGTGGACGACCTGAACATACCATTCGGCAAGTTGCGTATCCGCAAGGCGGGTAGCAACGGTGGTCACAACGGACTGGGACATATCCAGCAGGTGCTGGGTACGGATGCGTATGCACGGGTGCGATTCGGTATCGGCAACGAGTACACCAAAGGTCGGCAGATCAACTTCGTGCTGGGCGAATGGACCGACGAAGAGAAGCAGGCCCTACCCGAGCGACTGAAGATAGCGGCCGAGATTATTCCCTCGTTTTGCTTACAGGGTATAGACAGAACCATGAACCAATATAATAATAAATAGACCGCCTACGGCTGATAGACCGTTACACTGATAGACCGCTGCGCTGATAGATCGGCACTTTCAGTGCCTGATAGACTGATTCAGTATCGTAACTATACATACCAAGTCTATATTCTATCAGTGAGCGAAGCGAACGGTCTATAATCTAACAATGAAATGATCTAAAAATGGAGGTACGGGTAGATAAGTATCTATGGGCGATGCGGATATACAAGACGCGGTCGATCGCGGCGGACGCATGCAAGAACGGACGCATCACGATGAATGGTGTGCAGCTGAAGCCAAGCCGGACGTTCAAGATCGGCGATCGATTCTCCGTAAGGAAGGGTCCGATCACGTACTCGTACCGCGTGCTGCAACTCTCGGAGAACCGGCTGGGTGCGAAACTGGTGCCGGACTATATGCAGGACATCACGGCGCCCGACCAACTGGAGTTGCTCGAACTGGCCCGCATGGCGGGACAGACGGGACGCGACCGCGGTACGGGACGGCCGACGAAGAAAGACCGAAGGGAGATAGAGACCTTCATGTCAGACTGTTATCTGGACGAACTGGATTGGGAGGAAGAAGAATAATTAAGACCGCTGCGCTGATAGACCGTTGCACTGATAGACCGCTACGCTGATAGACCGGCACTAGCAGTGCCTGATAGACTGATTTATTAATATATCTATGCACAACTACAAAAAACTACAAATCTGGCAAGATGCGATGGACTTAGCTCAAGAAGTCTATGCCATCACAGAGACATTGCCTAAAATGGAGTCATATGGTTTAATCTCACAGATGAACCGTGCTGCTGTATCCGCACCATCTAACATTGCGGAGGGATCCGGACGAACAAATAAAGATTTTGCACACTTCTTATCCATTGCGATAGGATCTCTCTTTGAGTTAAGTACACAAATTATTCTATCCGAACGAATTGGTTATATCAACCATTCACAATCCGTAGCTCTACAAAAGAAGGCAGATAAATTACAAAAGATGATATCCGGATTTAAAAACCATTTAGAAGCCGGGGACAATACTCCTATCATTAATTAACTATTGCTATTTCAGTCTTTATTCTATCAGTGAGCGTAGCGAACGGTCTATACTCTAACAGTAAACAACGTGAACGATCCAATAATGAAAAATAAGCGTGAAAATATTGCGGAGTATGTGCTGTATCTGTGGCAGATAGAGGACTACCTGCGGGCGTTTCCGGAGCAAGCGGAGACGCATGAGGAGCTGCGTGACCTCAAGGAGATGCTGCACCGCGAAGGCAAGATAGAAGGCGGCCACCTACAGCTGGCGCAGAATGCGCTGGGAGAGATGGAGCAGATCCACAGTGAGTTGCTGCAGGAAGATGCGCAGTACCGCGCCATGGTGATGCGTCTGCAGCCGGCACTGAATATCCTGAAGTCGAAAACCGACCGCCCGACGATGAGCGACGTAGAGGCCTGCCTGGTGCTGCTCTACCAGATTATGATGCTACGTCTGCAGAAACGCGAGATCAGCGAAGACACCCAGCAGGTGCAACAACAAGCTACACGCCTGCTACAGATTATCAGCCGATGCTACTATGACGACCAAACAACGATTTGAACATATACTACAGTGGTTTGCGGAGAACATGCCCTCGGCCGAGTCGGAACTCAAGTACAGCAACCCGTATGAGTTGCTCGTAGCCGTGATGCTCTCTGCGCAGTGCACGGACAAGCGGGTGAACATGGTGACGCCCGCATTGTTCGAGGCCTACCCCACCGTAGAAGGTCTGGCGAAAGCGAGCGTAGAAGATGTATTCGCACGTGTAAGTTCGGTAAGCTATCCCCGCAGTAAATCAGCACATTTGGTAGAGATGGCAAAGCGGGTGACGGAGGTATATGGCGGCCGGATACCCGACAATATCGACGACCTGCAAACCCTGCAAGGCGTAGGGCGGAAAACGGCCAACGTGGTATGCGCCGTGATATGGCAGCAGCCGACGATGGCGGTGGATACGCATATCTTTCGCGTGAGTGAGCGTCTGGGACTGACCACCAACAGCCGGTCACCGCTGCAGACGGAGAAGCAACTGGTACGATATATCCCGGAGGCCGTGATCCCGAAGGCGCACCACTGGCTACTGCTGCACGGACGGTATGTGTGCCAGGCACGCAAGCCGAAGTGCGATGCATGCGAGCTAACGGCGTATTGCCGATATTACGAAAGGATGGAGAAATAACGTTCTTCATCTTTTTTTATGGTAAAAATTTGCGTATTTGAAAAAATTGTTGTATCTTTGCATGCAAAATTAGAATTAGTAATTTTTTCTATGAAAAAAATATGGACTATAATGGCTTTGATGCTGGCAGTGGGACTGCAGGCACAGGTAACTATCTTGCCTCCGGCGCAGACGGTATCGAAGGCGGCGTATGAGTTTGAACAAGACGGTATCACCGTCAGTTGTACCCAGGGCGCCATCTACCCGGCTACGCACGAATGGAACACCAGCGGCGTGGACTACTTCGGATGCAATGCCGGCCAGACGATCACGTTCTCGGCCGAGACGCCGATAAAAGGACTGGTAGTGAACGGCTGGGTGAAGAAATCCTTCTCGGCCACGACGACCAGCGGAGAGATCGAGTATCTCTCGCCCGACCTGGACGACCAGGCTGGTAATCCGGTGATCGTGATCCGCAATATAGACGCCCAGAGCGTGAGCATCAGTTGCGAGAAGCAGTTGCGTTGCTACAGCGTAGTGGTCTATTTTGACGAGAACCCCACCGACTCGATTGCCGGCGCTACGCCTCCGGCAGAGGGGGAGGTATTCTTCCTGAACTACAACACCTCGAATGCCGTATATGACTCGTCGTACACCACGCCCGCGCGGCCGTATAACTACTACCTGTATCTATGGAATGCGGAGAACGATACCGCATATGTAGGTCTGGACATCTACACGGCCGAAAAAGATAATTTCGAAGGCATGTATTCGATGGACGACGGCACGATGACTGAATACTCGTTCTACCAGTTTGGCGAGGCGTATGAGGACTACAGCATGGCTGTAGAGGGTGCGATGGTGATTAACGCAGTGGATGACGGCTATAGCATCTCGGGCTACATCACTTGCGATAACGGCAATACGTATAATTTCTCGTTCGAAGGCGCGGTGATGCTGGATGATGAAGAGGAAGGCGTAGAGATAGTCGAAAGTCAAAAGTCGAAAGAAGAAAGCCGAAAGACGATGCGAAACGGCATCTGGATCATTGAGCGCGATGGAAAGAAATTCACCGTAACGGGTGAAGCACTATAACTAGGATAAAATCTATTTTTATTAACCTTTTTAAACCCCTAAAAGAATCATGAACAAGAAATTTATCTGCCCGATCTGTGGTTATGTACACGAGGGCGCAGAGGCTCCGGAGCGTTGTCCGCAGTGCAAACAAATCGTAGAGTGGAAAGTAGCAGAGGAAGGTAAACTGAACTTCGCTTGCGAGCACATCGTAGGTGTAGCTAAGGACGTGACCGATCCTATTATCCACGACGGTCTTCGCGCACACTTCATGGGTGAGTGCACGGAGGTAGGCCAGTACCTGGCTATGGCTCGTCAGGCTGACCGCGAGGGTTATCCTGAGATCGCTGCAGCGTTCCGTAAGTATGCTTACGAGGAGGCAGACCATGCTTCGCTGTTTGCTGAGATGCTGGGTGAGATCGTTTGGGACACCAAGACCAACCTGGAGAAGCGCATGATGGCTGAGGCCGGTGCATGCGAGGACAAGCTGAACATTGCTAAGCAGGCTAAGAAACTGGATCTGGATCCGATTCACGATGCCGTACACGAGATGGCTCGCGACGAGGCTCGTCACGGACGCGGCTTTGAGGGTCTGTATAACCGTTACTTCAAGTAAGGATCAGACGACTACTATTCATAGTACTGATGACAGTATGCTGCGTGACCCGGGTGGTCGCGCGGCATACTCGCATATACGGCTACGTGACCGACTCGGACAACCGTGGCATAGAGCTGGCGAACGTCTTTGCCCGTTGCGGTCAGCAGGAGGGCACCTCGACCAATAGAAACGGCTACTACGAACTGGTAGTGGAGTGCGAGGACACAGTGCAACTGGAGTTCTCTATGCTGGGTTATGCCACGGTACGGCAACGACTCATACGGCCGAACGAGGTGGTGAACGTGAACGTAGAGTTGACGACCGAGAGCGAGTGGCTGCAGGAGGTGGAGGTGCGCGGCATCCAGCACCAGCAGGGTACGCTGGACCGTATCGACGCCTCGGCGGCACGCATCATGCCCGACGCCACGGGCGGCTCGATAGAGAGCATACTGATCACCTTTGCGGGTGTGAATCAGAACAACGAACTGAGTTCGCAGTACAACGTACGTGGCGGTGCGTTTGACGAGAACTCGGTGTATGTGAACAATATAGAGATACACCGTCCGCTACTGATCCGCAGCGGTCAGCAGGAGGGATTGAGTTTTGTGAATCCCGAGATGGTAGAGAACGTCAGTTTCTCGGCGGGCGGATATGATGCCAAGTACGGCGACAAGATGTCGTCGGTGCTGGACATCGAATACAAGCGTCCGAACCGCTTTGAGGCCAGCCTATCGGCCAGTCTGCTGGGCGCGCAGGTGTATGTAGGTCACGGCGACAGCACCTACAGCCAGATGCACGGCATCCGCTACAAGACCAGCCAGTACATGCTGGGCGGACTGAATACGTCGGGCAACTACCAGCCGAATTTTGTGGACTACCAGACCTATCTCACCTGGAAGATACCTTCCAGGAAGTCGTTGGCAGATGGTCGTTGGTCGTTGGATGAAAGCCGTCAACCTTGGACGATGGCGTTCTTGGGCAATTTCTCGATGAACGACTATCGGTTCCGGCCGGACTCGCTGAGCGAGAGTTTTGGCGGACAGAGTGCACGGAGCCTGAACATATGGTATGAGGGTCAGGAGAAAGACCGCTTTCTGACAGGTTTTGCAGCACTGAGCGCCAGCGGACGGGTGAGCCGGGAGGTGAAACTGGGATTCGACCTTAGCGGCTTCTACACCCACGAACAAGAGAATTTTGACATCACGGGCGAGTACGTACTCTCGGCCGGAGGCGAAGATACACAATCGAGCAACACGCATACGGCGGAGGTAGATCCCGGCGCTGCGCAAGCCGATGTGCTGGGCACGGGCGTATTCCACCAGCATGCACGTAACCTGCTACGAGCAGGCGTGCTGACCCTGGCGCACCACGGCGAGTGGACCCGCGGCCGGAACAAGCTGAGCTGGGGCGTGAACGGAGAAGCAGAATGGATTCGCGACCATATCAGCGAATGGGAGTGGCGCGACTCGGCGGGCTATAGCCTGCCGCAGGTGGGGCAAGACATGAAGCTATACTACTCGATGCGAGGCGACAGCTCGATGCTCTCGGCACGCGTACAGGGCTACGTACAGAACACGCACAGATGGACAACGGACCACGGACAAGTGGCCCTAACGGTAGGCGGACGACTACAATGGTGGAGCTGGAACAACGAGGTACTACCCTCCCCCCGCGCCAGCGTGGTATGGTCGCCGGGCTGGAAGCACGACTTCAGTTTCCGACTGGCTACAGGACTATATTACCAGGCACCGTTCTACAAGGAGCTGCGCGACACCGTAACCGACGCGCTGGGCGTGACGCGTATCCAGCTGAACCGAAATATACGGGCCCAACGTTCGGTGCACGTGGTGCTGGGCGGGGATTACTATTTCCGCGCCTGGGGACGTCCGTTTAAGTTGACGGCCGAGGCGTACTATAAGTACATCGACCGCATGGAGAGTTATACGGTGGACAATGTGCGAGTGCGCTACTCGGGCAAGAACGACTCGGAGGGTTATGCTACGGGTCTGGACCTGAAGCTATACGGCGAACTGGTGCCGGGTGCTGACTCGTGGATCTCGTTCTCGACCATGCGGGCACGGCAGCGACTGACGCCGGCCTATACGGAGACCGGTCTGGCGGGTGAGTGGATTCCGAGTCCGCAGGAGCAACGCTTTGCGTTCTCAATGCTCTTCCAGGACTACCTACCGCAGTTGCCGCAGCTGCGCTTCCACCTGAAGATGCTCTTCCAGGACGGTATGCCGTACTATGCACCGCGCAACAACCAGGCATGGGGACGCATGCCGATGTACAAGCGTATCGACATCGGTGCAAGTTATGCGTTTAACCGCAAGACGGCCAAGTTCATGCGACGGGAGAGCGCCAAGCACGTGAAGGAATGGGCAATACAGTTTGAGGTATTCAACCTAGTAGGCTGGAAGAACGTGAACTCGTATTTCTGGGTATCGGACGCGTATAACCAGCAGTGGGCCAGTCCAAACTACCTGACCGGCAGACGGTATAACCTGAAGGTCACGGTGGATCTGCAGTAGGTCGTTAGTCGTTAGTCGTTAGTCGTTGGACTATTAGCTATTAGCTATCAGCTATCAGCCGTCAGCATTCAGCTTTCTGCTTATTTTGCGCCAACTACTTTCTTTATTTCACTCAGTTTGTTGAGGGCCTCCAGAGGGGTCAGATTGTTGATGTCGAGGTTCTTGACTTCGTCACGTATCTGCTCCAGGACGGGGTCGTCCAGTTGGAAGAAACTGAGCTGCATGCCTTCGCGTCGTTGGCCTATCTGCGAGACCTCGCTCTTGGTCTGGACGGCATTGTTAGTAGCGCCGTTCTCCAGGTCGCGTAGCACCTCCTCGGCACGTTGGACGATCGATTGCGGCATACCGGCCAACTTGGCCACGTGGATACCGAAGCTATGGGCCGAACCACCACGGACGAGTTTACGCAGGAAGATAATCTTACCGTTGGATTCACGGACGGAGACGTTGTAGTTGCGGATGCGCTTGAAGGAGTGCTCCATCTCGTTGAGTTCGTGGTAGTGGGTAGCGAAGAGGGTCTTAGCATGTCCTTTATGCTCGTGGATATACTCCACGATAGCCCATGCGATGGAGATACCGTCGAAGGTGGACGTACCGCGTCCCAGTTCGTCAAAGAGGACGAGGCTGCGCTCACTGAGGTTGTTCAGAATAGAGGCGGCTTCGTTCATCTCGACCATGAAAGTGGACTCACCCATGGAGAGGTTGTCGCTGGCGCCCACGCGCGTGAATATCTTGTCCACCACACCTATCTGCGCACTCTCGGCCGGCACGAACGAACCTATCTGGGCCAGCAGCACGATAAGGGCGGTCTGACGCAGCAGGGCCGACTTACCCGCCATGTTCGGTCCGGTGATGATGATGATCTGCTGGCTGCTGTTGTCCAAGAGGACATCGTTGGCCACGTACTGTTCGCCCATGGGCAGTTGCTTCTCGATGACGGGGTGACGTCCCTGGCGGATATCGATGACAAGGCTGTCGTTGACGTCGGGACAGACGTAATGGTTGTCCTGCGCCACAGCAGCAAAGCCAAGCAGGCAATCGAGTTGGGCCACCACCTGGGCATTGAGTTGCATCTGGGGCACCCATTCCGAGAGAGCCAGCATGAGCTCCTGGTAGAGGCGGTTCTCGATGACCTGTATCTGATCTTCGGCGGTGAGTATTTTCTGTTCGTACTCCTTGAGTTCCTCGGTGATATAACGTTCGGCATTGACGAGCGTCTGCTTGCGTATCCACTCAGCCGGCACCTGGTCCCGGAAGGTGTTGCGCACCTCCAGGTAGTAGCCAAAGACGTTGTTGTAGCCTATCTTTAGACTCTGTATGCCGGTCTGCTCTATCTCGCGCTGCTGGATGCGCAGCAGGTAGTCCTTGCCGTCACGCTGGATAGCACGCAGTTCGTCGAGCTGACGATCCACACCCATAGCGATGATATTAGGACGTCCTTGTGCCAAAGGCGGATCGGGCACTATCTCACGCTCGATACGCAGGCGCATCTCGTCGCAGGCATCCAGTTGCTGGCCCAGCAGAGCGAGGTATTTATTCTCCTTACCCTCTTCGCATACCTGCTTGATCGGACCGATAGCACGCAGGGCGCGGGCCAGTTGCACCATCTCGCGCGGACCGATACGTCCGGTGCTGATCTTGCTGACGATACGCTCCAGGTCACCTATCTGTTGCAGTTGCTCGGTGAGCGTCTGGCGAGCGTCGGGATGACGGTAGAGGTGCTCCACCACGCTCTGCCGATTGCGGATGGCACGTACTTCGCGCAATGGGAAGGCCAGCCAGCGATGAAGCATACGGCCACCCATAGGGGTGAGGGTTCGGTCGATGATCTCAAAGAGGGAGTGACCCTCCTCGTGCTGGTGGGCATCCAGTTCGAGGTTACGGACCGTGAAGCGGTCAAGCCACACGTAGCGATCTTCCTCGATGCGGGCGAGGTGCTGGATATGTCCGGTCTGAAGGTGCTGGGTAGCGTCCAGGTACATGAGGATGCCCCCCGCAGCGGTAAGGCCGGCCGTGAGTTGGTCGATACCGAGTCCCTTCAGCGATGAGATACCCCACAGTTTCTGCAACCGGTCGCGTGCGGTGGACTGGACGAGCATCCAGTCGTCGAGTTCGAAGGTAAAATAGCCCGAGCCGAACTCCTGCTCCAGTTGCTGGCGTCGTCCGCGGAGGCAGAGCACCTCCTTGGGCGCGAAGTTGGTGAGCAGTTTGTCGATCTGGGCCGTATCGCCTTCGCCGGCCATGAATTCGCCGGTAGAGATATCGAGAAAAGCGACACCGGTGGTCAACTTATCGAAATGGACGCAGGCTACCCAGTTGTTCTCCTTCTGGGTGAGCGTGGTATCGGAGTAACTGACACCGGGGGTGACCAGTTCGGTAACGCCTCGCTTCACCAGTTTCTTGGTGAGCTTGGGATCCTCCAGTTGGTCGCATATGGCTACGCGTAATCCGGCGCGCACGAGTTTCGGTAGGTAGGTATCGAGGGCATGGAAGGGGAAACCAGCCATCTCGGTATGTTCGCCTGCGCTACCGTTAGAACGACGCGTGAGCGTGATGTTGAGTATCTTGCTGGCGCGAACGGCGTCCTCGCAGTAGGTCTCGTAGAAGTCACCGCAACGGAAGAGCAACATCGCATCGGGATATTGCGCCTTGATGTCGCGGAACTGTTTCATCATCGGAGTATCTTGAGCCATAGGGTGTGTTATTTTTGCATTTCAACGAGTTTACGATAATAGCCATCCTGCCGGAGGAGGTCGTCGTGGCGACCCATCTCAACGATGCGTCCCTCGTGGAGTACGCATATGAGGTCGGCATGGCGGATGGTGGAGAGGCGATGGGCGACAACGAGTGTGGTGCGGTCGCGCATCAGGTGCTCCAGCGCCTCTTGCACCAGTTTCTCGGATTCGGTATCGAGTGCCGAGGTGGCCTCATCGAGGATGAGTATGGGTGGGTTTTTCAGTATCGCACGGGCGATGCTGATACGCTGACGTTGTCCGCCGGAGAGTCGGCTACCGCGGTCGCCTATGCTGGTCTGATAGCCTTCGGGCGTCTGCATGATGAAGTCGTGGGCGTTGGCAATACGTGCGGCCTGCTCTACAGCCTCGGGCCAGGTCATGCCGCCGGGGGCGGGTTGCGTGGTATCGACACCGAAGGTGATGTTGTTGTAGAACGAGTCGTTGAAGAGGATCGCCTCCTGGTTGACAATACCCATGAGGGCACGCAGGTCGCGAGTGCGAACGTCGCGTACGTCAATGCCGTCGATGAGGATACGTCCCTGCTGGGCGTCGTAGAAGCGCGGCAGCAGGTCGGCCATCGTCGTCTTGCCACTACCGGACTGACCCACGATGGCAATCATCTGTCCCTTGCGGATGGTGAGGTCTATGTCGCGAAGCACGGGTCGCTCATCGCTATAGGCGAACGATACATGCTCGTAACGTATCTCGTCGTGGAAGTCCCGGATGGGCTTCGGATCCGGCAGTTCGCGGATAGTGGACTCGGTCTGGAGGATCCGGTCGATACGATCCAGCGAGGCCTGACCGCGACGTACGCTATAGCCGGCTTTGCTGAGGTCCTTGGCGGGATTGATGATCGAATAGAAGATGACCAGATAGTAGATAAATGTCGCGGCATCAATAAGGCTGGTACCCTCCAGGATGAGCATGCCGCCAAACCACAGGATAACGGCGATCAGGGCTGTACCGAGGAACTCTGACACGGGGTGCGCCAGGTAGTAACGGCGGTTGATGCGGTTGTAGGTAAGGCGTGTGTCGTTGATGAGGCGCAGGAAGCGATCACGCAGTTTCTGCTCGGCGTTGAAGGCCTTCACGACACGCAGACCACCCAGCGTCTCGTCGATCTGGGTGAGTATCTCGGCGTTCTGCTCCTGGCCGCGCTTGGAGGCCCGCTTGAGCGAACGACCTATACGTCCGATGAGCAGCCCCGCTACAGGTAGCAGGAGGAGGACCAGGAGCGTCAGTTGCCAGGATATCACGAAGAGCGTCAGCAGATAGACAAGAATCATGATGGGGTCCTTGAACAACACATCGAGGGCCGACATGATGCTGGCTTCCACCTCATTGACATCGTTGGTCATGCGCGACATGACGTCGCCGCGGTGCTCCTCGGTAAAATAGCCGATCGGCAGGCTGACCATCTTGTCGTAGAGTTGGCGACGCAAGTCACGCAGCACGCCGGTGCGGATGGGTACCATGTAGTAGTTGGCCAGCCAGGCGGTGAGGCACTTAAGGCCGGTCATCAGGACCAGGAACAAGCCGAGCATGAAGAGCACATACCCTCCTCCATGCGCCGCCGTCTGCTGCTCCAGAAGGTAGTATAGGTTATCCTTGGCAAACTGGAGCCACTGCTCCATACCCACGGCCGTCGTGAGGTCGTGGTGGAGGACATTAGCTTGACTGAGACCGAACAGGATCTTAAGCACCGGGATGATCGCCGCAAAGGAGAAGAGCGACAGGATGGTGCTCAAGAGGTTGAACAATATGTTCAGCCCCATCAGCGTGCGGTAGGGTGGCACGAAACGTCTTATGAGCGAGAGGAAGCGCATCGGTTCTTGATCTCCTTGATATAGGTTACTAACTGTTTCTCAAGCGGCGCAAGGTCTTCGCCCAGGTCCACCTCAATAGGGATAGCTTGCAGTCGGCTGGCGAGGCGGTCGTATAAGGGTGTGCCGTGCATACGGACGAGGTCTTTCTCCGTTGTGAGTACAAAATCGAAGGCCTCAGCACGCGCAAGGATACGTTCGGTATCCCTATCGGTGAAGCGGTGATGATCCGGAAAGGCCATCAGTTCGGCGCCGGAATAATGATGCTGGACGTACTGCATGAGGTATTGTGGATTGGCAATGCCGGCGAGCACGAGCGGTCGGCCTTGCATACCCACCTCCTGATAACGTATGCGGGAGAAGTAAAGCTGCATATAGGCCGGCAGGCGGAGGTGGTTGTCCACCACGCGTCGGTCGATCGGCTGAAGGTCGTCCGGACAGTTGGTCACGATGATAGCGTTGGCCTTGAGCACACGTTGTTTGAGGTCGCGCAGCCGTCCCCATGGCAACATATGGTCGTCCTTGTATAGCCGGTCGTAAGACGTGAGGATGATATTGTAGCCGGCTTTTAGGCGGCGGTGCTGGAAAGCATCGTCAAGCAGGATCACATCCAGGTCGGGGAACTGTTTTTGAAGTTGGCGTACACCTCGTACGCGATCTTCGCATACGGCAACACGCACCTCGGGGTACTTCATATAGAGCAACATAGCCTCATCGCCTATGGTGCGTGCAGTAGCATGTTCGTCGGCCAGCACGAAGCCATGCGTAGCGCGTCGGTAGCCACGTGAGAGAACGGCTACGCGAAACCGGGGCGAAAGCATACGTATGAGAGCCTCTACGTGGGGCGTCTTGCCCGTACCGCCTACGGCCAGGTTGCCCACACATATGGTGGGTATATCCACCTCGTGGGATGGCAACACATGCTCGTCGTAGAGCAGATGGCGCAGCCATACGGCGGTGGCATAGAGGCCGCTGAGGGGTGCTATGAGTAGATCAGTCCAGGTCATGGTATGATGGTCGTTAGTCGTTGGTCGTTGGTCGTTAGTCGTTGGTTATTGGATCTTGACCTCAGGCATGAGGGCCATGATGCGAGGCTTGGAGCATAGCACACGCAGACGTGCGATCAGTTTCTCCTCGGGCGTCTTGTTCTCGTCGAGCATCGCCTCCAGCATCTCCTTCCACGGGTCTTTCACCTCAGGGTAGTAGCCCAGACGGTAGGTCTCCAGGTGCGCCAGTTCGGCTGCCTTGGCGATAGCCTTATCCAGGTCGCCCATCTCGTCCACCAGTTCCAGACGCTTAGCATCCTTGCCCAGCCATACGCGGCCTTCGCCGATAGCTTTGATCGAGTCTTGGGGCACGTGGCGTCCCTCGGCGCAACGCGAGGTGAAGAGGTCGTAGCCGCGCTCTACCATGCTTTGCAGCAGAGCCGTCTCCTCGGGGTTCATGCCCTTGTATATCATGTTAGCCTCCAGCGAAGAGTGGCGATTGGTTTCCAGACCGTCGATGTCCAGTCCGATCTTGTCGCGCAGTTTGTTGACGTTGGGCACGAGGCCAAAGATACCGATCGAACCGGTCAGTGTAGTCGGTTCAGCGTAGATATAGTCGGCACCGCAGGAGATATAGTAACCTCCCGAAGCGGCCAGGTCACCCATCGAAACCACGACAGGCAGGCCCTGCTGACGAAGCGACTGCAATGCACCCCATATCTGTTCGCTGGCATCGGCACTACCGCCGGGACTGTTGACGCGCAACACGACGGCCTTAACCTCGTCGTCCTTGGCAATCTTGCGAATGGTCTTGACCAGGTCTTTGCCTACGATACCATCACCTTCCTCGTCGGTAATCTCACCCTCGGCGTAGATGACCGCTATCTCGCTATCGGCTTTCTGCTCGGGGCGTGCAACGGATGCCAGTTCGGCGGTAGAGATCTTCTGATAGTCCTCTATACCGGCATAGATACGCAGCAGGCTATCCATCTCATGGGCATATACCAGGGTATCTACGAGGCCGTACTGTAGGAATTTCTCCTGGGGCTGCAGACCCATGTACTCATCGGCATACGCATTGAGGCTATCGGCCGTGAGACCACGCGACTCGGCTACGCCGGCTACCATCTGGTCCCAAATGCCGCGCACGTAGGTCATGGTCTGCAGACGGTCAGCCTCCGACATGCTGGTACGGAAGAAGGGCTCGACGGCCGACTTGAACGTACCGACCTTCAATACCTGCATCTCCACGCCTATCTTGTCCAAGATGCGGGAGTAGTACATCTTCTGAGCAGAGAGTCCGTTCCAGTTCACCTCGCCCACGGGGTTGAGGCATATGCGGTCTGCCACGGAAGCGATATAGTAGTTCATCTGGCCATAACTATCGGCATAGGCCAGTACCCACTTGCCGGACTTCTTAAAGTCCAGCAGCGCCTCGCGTATTTCCTTGGCTGCTGCTTGTCCTACCGACAGTTGGCCACCGCAGAGGTAGATACCCAGTATGCGGTCATCCTCTTTGGCCAGACGTATGTTGCTCAGTATCTGGTCCAGTCCGACGGTCTCCTCCTCGGCATACATGCCGGCACCGGGCATCTGGCTCAGCATTTCGGCCCACGGGTCGCGCGGACGCCCCTGCTCTATCACGGTACCCCGCATATCGAGGCGATAGACGGTGTTCTGCTCCAGCGTCACTTCCGACGAAGAGAACATATTACCAAACAGCATACCCATCAGGCCGCACAGCACCATGTAGATAATGAATGCCCACAGGCAGCCGCGTAGGCAGCCAAAACGGCGGGTACGAACTTGCGTTTGCTGCTGACCGTTTTCAGCATCGGTCATCGTTTTTCTTTCAATCTTAATAAAACACATAGTATTTGGTTATTTATTCATTTTCACATTTTTTCATTTCATCTAACGACCAGGCTCTGTCCCGCATCGACTAACGACCGACGAGGTTGAACGTCTTCCTATGGTAGGGCGTGGGGCCATGCTCGCGCAGGGCGCGATAGTGTTCGGCGGTGGGATAGCCCATGTTGTGCGCCCATCCGTACTGCGGGTATTCCTGATCCAGGCGTCGCATATAGTCGTCGCGATAGGTCTTGGCCAGTACGCTGGCGGCAGCAATAGCCATGTATTTACCATCCCCCTTAACGACCGTGTCGGCCTGAATGGCCAGCAGTTCGCCCTCTGGCACGTACGGTCGCCATTTGTTGCCATCCACGATGATATGTTGCGGCCGAACCCGGAGCCGATCCAGGGCGCGTTGCATGCCTGTGACCGATGCCCATAGGATGTTGAGTCGGTCAATCTCCTCGGGCGTCACCTCCACCACAGCCCAACAGAGTGCCTCTCGTTCGATCAGGGGACGCAACCGATACCGCTGCTGCTCGGTGAGCTGCTTGGAGTCGTTCAGTTCGCTGAGGCTCTCCCAGTTGGTCTTCTCTTCGTCAAAGATCACCGCGGCGGCAAACACACTGCCTGCCAAGGGTCCGCGACCTGCCTCGTCGCATCCCGCCTCCAATATGCCCGATATCATTTGTTTTAGCAACATACTTTTTTATAGCTTTCGGCCATCAGCTATCAGCTTTCGGCTTTCTTCTTTGAGCGAAGCGGTCTTTCGACTTTCGACTAAAATGGATGTCCTATCGCAAAGTGGAACGTCATATCGTCTTTCCAGTTCAGTCCGTTCGCGGCAGTACGCCATTGCGTGCCGGCGGAGATGAGGCTTGGGTCGTATAGTTTGACACCAAAGTCGATACGGAAGATGAACAGACTCAGGTCGATACGTGCGCCTACGCCGTAACTCCAGGCAATCTGCTCGTAGAACTTATCCCACTTGAACACACCGCCGGGCTGCTGGGCATAGTCGCGTATGGTCCATATATTTCCCGCGTCGGTAAAGGCGGCGAGCTCCAGGTATTTCCACACTTTCCAGCGGTACTCCAGGTTGAGGTCGAGCCGTATATCACCTGCCTGCAGGTCATAGACCATCGTGTTGCCGTCGCCGCGGAACGTACCGGGTCCCAGGGTTCTGGCCTGCCATCCGCGCACGCTGTTGCTACCGCCGGCAAAGTAGCGCTTCTCAAAGGGCACTATATCCGCATTCAGATAGGGCACTACAATACCCAGCGCCGCATGATAGACCAACTGGTGCTTGGGGGTGAAGATCTGGTGGTAGGTGATGGCCGCGTCGCCCTTGGCATACTGGGCAAACGGGATATTCCACAGCATGTACGAGCCGTTCTCGTTCTGCGAGAGTTTGCAGAGCTTAGCCAGTCCGTACAGGAAGTTACCGGCCGTCTCCACCGAGTAGCGGAAGTCCAGATAACTGCGATAGGGGTGCCGGTCGCTATGACTGCTATAGGTACCCGAGTAGCTCCAGTCGAGGATAAAGAGGTCCTCGTAGGAGGCACGCAGCACGCTCGACTTCTTGATGAAATCATTATAGAACTGGTCGGATATCCAGGGCAGGTAGATATAGTTGATGTCCACCAGGTTGAAGCGGTGGGTCCATCGGCTGCGAGGCTTATGAGGCACTTCGTAACTCAGGCCCGCACTCGCAAGCGTACGCGTATATTCCTCGGGGCGCTGCTGATAATTGTAGCCGATGTTGATCTTGAGCGAGTTGGGGAACTGCAGTCCGGCATCGACACGTGCCTCGATGGCCCGTCCGCCGTTCTGGCGCCACTCATAGCTGCCTCGTCCGTTCAGGGTGAACAGTTCGGCCCCGCGGAAGAGGTTCTTGTTCATATACCCCACTCCTGCGGCTACACCCCAGTCACCTGCGGAGAACGTACCCTCCACCTCGGCCGAGACGGAGTGGATCTTGCTGCGCGAGATAGTAACGTGGCAATCCATCAGTCCGCTATCTACGGCCTGGAAGGCGATATCCACGTACTTGACCGGACCCAAGGCATTCATATTGGCATAGGTGCGCTCCAGCCGGCGCTCGCTGAACATCTCGCCCGGACGGATCAGGCACTTACGACGCAGCACTTTGTTGCGCAGCAGCGGCATACCCACGTAGGAATATACATAGCCCTCCTGATCGCTATCCTCATGTAGGATGAGGTCGTCGGGCAGACGGTTCATGTCGTAATCCACGTGGAAGAGTACGCGCCGGATCCGCTGCTTCACATACACCTTGTCCATGATGCTATCGGGTATGATGCCGCGATAGTGGGTCTCATGCAGTTGCAGCCGTACGGTATGATTGCCATTGCTGCTGTCGGCCGCGAAGGCCAGCAGCGACTTGTCGTAGTAGTAATAGCCGCGATTGCGCATCGTGGACGTGATGCGCTGACGCTCGTCGTCCAGGGTCGAGGTGTTGTACTGGTCACCCTCATGCACCTTGCATAGCAGGTATTGCTTTGCAATAGAATCCACCTCGCCATGCTCTATCAGCGTCGTATATTCCGATATCTTATATGGCTCGTGAGCCGTAACGCGGTAGGTCAGGTCCAACTTCTTACCGTCCTTACCATGAATCTGCTTGGTGGTGTCCACCTCGGCATTGAAGTAACCGCGGTTCTGCATGGCCAGCCGGATCTGACGCATCGACACCTCGGTCAACGTCTCGTCGTATATCTCGGGCGCCTCACCCATCTTATGGGCATTGTTGGCAAGCCATTTGTTCGTTTTCGTGCTTGTATCGCTGGGGGCGGTATTATAGACGTGAAGCTGCAGTTTCCAGAATCCGAATATCTCCGAGTTCTGCTTCTGGCGCAGGTAGGAGCGTATGTCGGAGGCAGGCACGTCCTTGGTATCCTCTATCTCCACCTTGGCTTTGTTGAGCAGGTACTGCCCGTCCGGCACGAACTTCGTCGTCCGGCACGCCGACAGCAGCACCGCCAGCAGACACAGCCCGATCGCTAACGGCCAACGACCAACGACCAACGACCAACGGCCGATCGCTAACGGCCAACGACCAACGACCAACGACCCCTTTCTATATATCTTCTCGTACGCCCGCATTACGCGTAAATTAAAATCGGCTGCAAATTTACTACAAAAATTTGGAATATGCAAGATTTTTGGCAAAAAAAAGTAGTCTAAGCTCGCTTAAGCGTGATTTTTTTGCGAAAAAGATTGCTGTTCGCTCAAACGAGCGAACGGAAATTCGAGGTGGGACGGCTTGCCGTGTCGGTGCCCTCGAAATTACTACAAATCGTAGGGAGGACCGAAGTTACTACAAATCGTAGGGCGGAGCGTCCTTCCGCTTTCGGAAGGAGCGGCCTCCGCCTAGGATGGTATAAAATTATAAGGGGCGTGCCGAAATTACTACAAATCGTAGGGAGGACTTAACGCGACAACTCGATACAAGCGAGTATGAATGGGGCGACTCCTTTGGGGTCGTCCTTTCGTATGCGTTCGTGTACGTAATACGAATAGGTGCCGTCGCGATACGGATTGCCACCCAACCCCGCTACGGCGCAGCAGTCCGTCAGCGACCATGTGCCGTCCTCTTGACGCGCCAGCTTATGCCGTTTCAGACCGTCTATCACGCGCTGCGCCTCGCGTTTATAACGCTTGTCCAGCACGCCCAGACGCGCACCCTTAGCCATCGCATAGGCATACATCGCCGAGCAGGTGGACTCCAGGTAGTTACC
>Ga0247611_10003910_pt1 | contig 21414 bp, 39 predicted proteins | sample 177DNAGHGhighgp2_FD_192422 | JGI IMG/M metagenome (GOLD analysis project Ga0247611, IMG submission 192422) | Sheep rumen microbial communities from Palmerston North, Manawatu-Wanganui, New Zealand - 1770 DNA GHGhigh gp2 | ecosystem: Host-associated > Mammals > Digestive system > Stomach > Rumen... | reverse complement strand
ACAATATCCAGCCAAATGCATTATATAATCATATGTAATCAAATTTTCATCTGTATACGGTATTTCTATTAATTTTATTTCGTGTTGTCTACAAAAATTTCTTTTCTATCTATCATTATACTATTGTTGATAAAATCCTTTTTTACCGCCAAATTTTGAACTTGGTTCATAATGTTGCTTACCCTAATATTCAATGATAAAATCAATAAAATGATCATCATCAAATACTACAAAATCAAAACGAAGCGGTCTGCCGCTAGAACTTCTTAATCCAGGGAATGAATATTCCATTTCATAATTAAGTCCTGACGCTTCAAGGATTTCATGAATTTTAATTTCTCCTCTACTTGCGTCCATAATATCTCCTTAATTGAAAAATGCCCAATCTGCGGCATTAAATTTTTTCTTTTTCTTTTTATTATCTTCTTCTATTTTGATATAATATAATCCATATTCAAAGGCTGAAAATTTATCTTTTCTTATTCCCTTATTGGCTCGCTTCAAAATAATATTGACTCCTTCGTTTTCTTCACGAAGATTCATCATTTCCTCTTTTAATATGGAAGTTAGGGTAAACGGTTTGAGATATTCTGCCCTTTTTTCTGGGGTCATATTTTGTCCCACTTTAGTTCCCATTAATTTAACTTTAGCAACACGTTCATCAATAAGCATTTTTACTTTTCCAGAAGAAAGTTGTGATTGAGCATTTGAATGTGCTTCATTATTAACAGGAGCATTAGCTTTTATTATGTAAAGAGCATCTTGTTCGCAATTAGCAGTTCTATATTTTTTATATTCATCAACGGCATCATCTTGTGTGCCGCCATAGACGCCAAAATCAGGCCAGACTTCATTTGTATCTGGATCAATTTGCGGTTTTACTAAATAATCTACGAATCCAATACCCATACCATTGCCGTCAACTATAAGGCGTTTTGCTTTATATTTATAAAATAATTTTTTAACAAAAATCGCCTAATCTTCAAAATGGGCGTCAGATATAGTATAAATATTTACTAATTGTTTAGTAGATATACCTTGTGGCTATGGAGTTACTTTAAATACACAAACAACAGAATCGCAACCTTTTCGGCCAACATCCATTGAAAGTATATAAAAAGATGACTTAGAAGCACGACCTGATGCTTCATATTCAGGTTGTTTTAAAATACGATTACGAGTAATTATTTCTTCATTGAAGAAAGCATCTTCTACTGAACCAGACCATTTTGACTCATATTCACGTTGGAAAGATGCTTCATTGAACGTGCCGTCCATTTTTAGATCACGGACAAAGTTTTTATCAAGCAATTTTACAAGGACCGGAATTCTATAAGTTCCGCCTATTACCATAGACTTTTCAGGTTTAATGATTTGCCAAACCAAAAGCTGAATAAGTTTATCATAAGGAAATGTATTTTTCCATCCGGCAGTAGTAATGTATAATTGCGATTTATTTAATTGCTCTTCTGGATGAGTTGAACCATCCATACATAAACGAGAAACGTTCATTGTAGGAATAATAACTTCTGAAAGAATAGTTCCATCAACAGTGGCACATTCTTCTATAACACCACCGTGGCGACGTTTACCTCTTGATGTTTCACGGGCAACGATATTGTCAAAATATGAGCCAGAACGAAAAACATATTTACAATAATCTTTACCTTCAAGTGTAACACCACGCGACCAATCTATTTCTTTTTTGAATGCAGGAATAAGCGTGCATATCTCTTGAACTTTTTCCTTCATAATACCCGCTGCCTACTCTTTACCTCCAGAAGTAACAAAGAGTTTACACTTTGGATAAAGAATACAGCGTATCATAAGAACCATCATTGAAAGAAAAGATTTTGAATAAGCACGAGGGAAAACGGCATATACATATTGGTGCCGCATTGCTATTCGTAAAAAAACTCGTTGATAAAAATAGAACTTGAAATCTTGAGGATTACCTTGCTCCAAAAGCCAATCAACAAAAATATCGGGATATTCTCTCCAAAAGGCAACATACTAGCGGGCAACCGGCAAGATTGCCCGAACCCTTTCTTCAGAAAGACCGATCTTTTGATTTCTTTTCTCTTGGATGCTAAGAATTTCTTCTATCTTCATGAATTATTTAATCCTTTCTTTATGATTTCGGCAATCATTTCTTCATCATTTGCCGATTCATCTTCAACGAAATCTACAAATTCGCTATAGTCTTCGTCTTTTATTTGTTCTATTTCTTCAAGGTCAAGTTCTTCATCTTCAATATCTTCATCTTCTTCTTTATTTTCTTCTTGAACCATTGTCCGAACTGCTCCTTCAATAAGATTACCGAGGTTCATTTCTTCAACTACAAGTGATTTAGTATAGTTTTTAAGATCTAAAATTGTTTCATCTACTCTATCTTTTGGACCATCGGTATAATAACGGGGGATGAATCCCTCTCGTTCGCATAGTTCAACAAGTTCTGAAATTGATTCTATAAATTCGCCTTTCTCTTTTTTATTTTGAGCGGCGGTGAAATTGCCAGACTTCATTAATTGGTCATACATTGAAACCATTTTTTTGGCATTATCTATATCGCCAATATCTAATAGTTGATTTGATTTAAGTGATGTTTTACAAGCAAGTTTGAGAGTATCTTCATGCCCTGCTCCTTGAACATCATATGAGTCTTTCATATTTTGGTAAAGAGACTCTAATTGAACCCATTCATCAGGTTTGTAAGATTTGCCCCATTTAGTTCGGTAATATACAATATCTTCATCAGATAATTCAATGCCGAAGTCTGATGAATCATCATAGGTTGCCGAGGTATAGCCATCACCAATCGGGGCACTCTCCGCGGCAACGGCAACTTTATTGGCAAGGTCGTCCATAGGTGAATGAGTAATAATTTTTGGTTCCTCAAAATGTGTGCCGTCTAATGGTCTTAATTGAGGATTTGATTCAACTGCTTCATCTATTTCGGCGCTTGAATATCCTTGTTTTGCCATTGCTTCACGCATTCTTTTTTCTTCAATACGACGAAGAACCTCCGTGTCGGCCCAGCGTTTATCTTTATATTGATTTAAGTGCATTTTAGATATGTAACGACCCATAATAGTGACTCCAGTCATCTTCTTTGGGTCTTTACCAAATGTGGCAAGAAGGCTATCCCACTCCTTCGGCACATAAGGCACATCTAATTCTTCAAGTATCCAAAGATAAGTGTTGGGGTCCCAGTTATCTACATGCGCTGTTATACAATATTTGCATTTATTAAGCCAACCGGATGGATACTTGATAAGATTGTTTGTTTTGTAAAATTCACGAGAAGACATCGTTTTTTTACATCTATCACAAAACAATTTTTCAGTTTCAGCCATCTTTATTTCCTCCTTTACGATTTCGGCATTTTTTACAGATGGAATAAAAGCCGTCTTTTGATGTTTTATTTTTAGAAAAGTATTTGTTATGGGCTAATTTGATTTGCCCACAGCGGCTACATCTTTTATAACGTCCTTTTTCTTTTACTAAAAAATGCCAATCTAAAATTTCATCTTCAGCGGCCGAGGCAATTAAGTTAGGAATTTTTTTCCGCCAAAGAGATGAAATATATTCTGATGAGTGGGTCTTTCCAAACCGTTGTAATAAATCTACTTGAATATCGTTATTCGGCATCCCATCTATTTTGTCGATTACGATTTGCCGGTAAAGAGGCTCTTCGGCGAGGACTTTTTCGGCAAGTTCATCAAAAGAATATATTAAGTAATATAGGTCACTTTCAAATTGCCCGTAGGCTTGTTCTTTTAATCGTGAATAATTACAGAGGATGGCAGAACAAACTTTTGGGTTGGTGAGGGAGAATCCTTCACCAATCACATAACCATCATCATCAAAGGAATATGAATCATCAAAACGGGTGTAGTGTTTTGAACGGGTAATTTTATTAAACCGAATGGGTTGGCGGTATCCTTCTTTTATTACATATTGGTCTTTACGCATTTCTATTAGAGCTTTTTTGATGATATAACGATCTCGCCCTTCTGCTTTTTTTAATTTTTCTTCCCACACGGCAATGGTTTCTTTAAGTTGTTTAAGGAAAGGAATTTCTTCTAAATCTTTTTTAGTTATTGATACTTTTGGTTGAAATATTGTTGTTTTACTTTCATTTATTAAATTATATATGCCATCTTCGCCATTTTCAAGTGTGGAAACAAGACCTTCAAAAGAAGTTTCACGTTTATTCACTGTAGCCATTCGGTTTTCAGTGAGAATTTTCTTCTCCTTTTTTTCTTGTTTCTCCATACAAAGAACGAGATAGTCAGCTAAAATTTCTAAATAGGCAGGATTTAGGGCGGCTTCACCGCCTTGAGCTTCTGCTTCGGCAAGAATTTTTTTGACTAATTCGTTTCTCTCTTCTGGAGATTCAATCGTGTAATCTAATTTTATCATTAGAACCTCCAAAAAATTTTTTAGTCCCTGTTGAGGGGAAGGATTTATCCTTCCCCTCAATATTACCGTATTTTTTGGGCAAAGTCAAGGAATTTTTACTTGACAAATAAAAAAATTTTTGATATAATTTTTTTGAGAGGAGCATAAAAGAAATTTTTGAAAGGAGTTTGAAGAAGCAGCGCTTCTTCCAAAAAAGATGAAAGGAAATTTAATGATTGCTGGTTGTGCCGTAGTAGGGATACTACTTGGTTCAATCGTTGCTAAAAATGTAGATAAAGAAATTAATACGTAGGTCGAAAAAGAGTTGAGCAGGGTGATAATGATGGGCGTGCCGCCGATTGATATTGAAGCAAGTTTATTTTTGGATAATAATGTTTATACGCAGCCTTATTTAACAGCAATTGATTTAGCCGATGGAAGTTATGGGATTTATGAAATAAAAGATAATGATGTAGTAGCCTACGCGCATGGATAGTGTGTTTCTGTTGGAAATGCGAAAGTCGGGACTTATGAAATTGTAAATACGAGAAGTCATTTAGATTATCATAATTCGAGGTATTGGTATGTGGTGGAACTAGAAGAAGTGCATACCAAAGAAAAATTGACGGTCAGTAGTCCTCCTTATGAAATTGAAGATATTCCAAAACTTCAGAGTGATGTTGATGATTTGAACGGAGTACAAATTATTAATGATATTATGATGACCGTTTTTGATAATGGAAGTGTTGGAACGATTTTGGTAGTAATTGATAGCGATAAAAATTTTTATATTGAAAAAATTGAAAATCATACTTTCGGAACAGAGAGTCCAAGAACTCAAGCAGAAGAAGAAGATTTTGAGGAAAAAAGCTAAAGCTCTCTTTCTCATAAAAGTCGTTATCCGAAAATGAAAAATGGGTTTAGAAAAAGTTTGGACCAGAGCAAAGTAAATTGTCAAAAAATAAAAAATTTTTTCCCGAAACTACCCCCGCCTCTTTTATTTTCTTCTGCGAAAAAAATCTCAGCGGTATGTTGAAAAAATATCTCACGCTCTCACAGAAAAAGTATTGCCACCCCTAATTTCGGCGGCCTGCTGACGACCAAAGCAGGCCGATTTTCGCGCAGTTAAAGAGGTTCAGCAATTTTCTGACAATTTAGCAAGTTTTCTGATAGTTCATCGTTACTCCCAAAACGCTTGAAATAGTTAAGCCTCTCTAACTACGATTAAAGGGGCTTAACTATTTTTATTGCTTGCTGAACAAACCATTATTATAGTTAGTTCAGCTTAACTAACCATAGTTAGAGATTTCTAACCCCTAAAAAAAATAAAAAAAATTTCCAACAGCCTATTGACAAATGGCCGAGCCTTTGATATAATAACATCATCAAAAGGAACACAAAGAGAAAGAGAGGAACACACAATGAAGGTCTATACAAAGGTCTTCCCAAGCAAGCAGAGAGCGCAAGCCTATTACGGTAAGGTAGCACAGAACACAGCAATCAAGAGTGTGTGGGTGTGGTACAACATGCAAACAGCACAATACGAAGTAAAATATTACTTCAACTAAAAAATAAAAAAGGTATTGACAATTGACCAAGTATCTGATATAATAAAATCATCAAAGGAAAGAAAGAGAGGAAATAAAAATGAAGGTATACATCGTGAAGGGTAACAATGGGGAACCGTATGCTGAAGACTACATGGAATACATCGCAGCAGTAGTCCTTGATAAGGCAGAAGCTCAGGCACTGGCAGAGCGACTGAAAGGGGAACAGAACTACTGGTTATACACAGTAGAAGACTATGAGGTAGGACGCATCTACAACGATGAAGGACAGTTAGTGTAAAACACAAAGAGATAGAAAGAAAGAGAGGAAATAACAATGATGAGAGAATATAACGAGAGACAGCAGAGAGAGTATGAAGCAATGATGGATACACTAATTAGGAAGTATGGGTTCGAGAGTGAGCCAGTCCTCTATTTCGGTAGATGCGCGGAAAAAGACATGTATAACATCAAGGTGTATTTCACAACAGCTCTGAACTGGCACTTCTAAGAAATAAGGCAAGGGCAAAAGCCTTTGTCTTATTTATTTTCCAGCAATAAGAGATAACTAACTACAGTTAGAGAAAACTAACAACCGTTAGTCTTCCTTTACTACTGTTAGTCTTGTCAAACTCCGGTGTCGCACTTTAGCGCGGTGAAGCGTTAAAATTTTACCAAACAAAAGGCTGAGTAAACGCTCAAAAACAATCCCAAAACTAACGAAAAAAATATAAAAAACTCTTGACAATCCAACAGAGAAATGATACAATGGAAGATAGAACAGGAGGACAAACGCTATGGCAAATACTAAAAATCTAATTATTGAAATTCTAATTATGTGTGCCGTTTTTGTATCTCTAACTGGATTAGCTTCTTATTTTCTTAGGCTTGCTAATATTTTATAAAATATTAGCAAGTTTCTATTGACACAACGAGCCGGCTATGCTATAATAAAATCATAGAAGGTAGAACACACAAAGAAAGAGAGGGGCACGTTATGACAGAGTATGATAAGTTGTGGCAAGACGCAACAACAGAGGAAAGACAGCAAGTAGCAAACATCTATAATAAATATTATAACACAGAAGAACCAATGGATTTCAGCTATCTTGACGACCAATGGAAAGACAGCAAATTCTATACAATAAAGTATACTTTTGGCGTTGTGCCCTTCTAATAAGAGGGGCACAAACAAAGAAAAAAAGAAAATAAAAAAACCTATTGACAAAAGACCGGGCAACTGATATAATAAAATCATAGAAAACAACAAAACACTAAAAAAAGAGGGGATAAAGCAATGACTGGAATAGAATCAAGACACGCAATCTATGAATTACTCAATAACGAATCACAGGCAAGAAAAGAAGAACTTGAAAAAATTATTGACAAATTATTCAACTATTCAATCGCACGAAATGACAAGCATTATAATTTCTTGAAAGAGATTGAGGAAGATTTAAGAGAATTCAAAAAAAATCTTTAAAAACATTTCATAGTGGAAGATTGAAAAATCTTCCACTTCTATTTTACAAAACCATTTTACAAATTAAAATCAATTTATAAATTAAAACCATTATGTAAAATAATTTTACAAAATGGCTTCGGCGCGCCGGCTGCGACCCTGGGCCGGCGCTTTTTCGCTTTAACACGTTAAAGCGATAAAATTTGTCCGAATTGCGCGACAATTCAGACTTGTCTGAAAATTCCCGAAATTGTTAGACAATTCTGATACTTTAGCACGGTAAAGTGTTATACTTTACTACGATGAAGTAGTAACGCTTTAATGCGGTGAAGTGGCAAAATTTAAATGAGTGCTCAAACAAATGTCTGACAATTCTGAAAATAAAAAATTTCATTTTCCCTCTTGACTTTTTCCGGCCTATCGCTTATAATGAGTATAACAAAAGCAAGGGGGAAACGAAAATGAAAAAAATCAGCGGACAGATCGGTTTTGAGTATACATTCAATTCAGCTCATAAAGGCGCTCCTTATACACTGGACGGCACACACTATATGAACGGTGGCGAATTCAAAGAGATCGTAGCAAAGCATATGACCGGCTATATGGGCGGTAAAGATGCGAACACTCGTTATGATAGAGGAAGCGACATTCCGGAAATGAACGCAAGCGTAAAATCTAGCAAGGCAACGCTTGTGAATATGAAACTCGGTGATGACTTAGGCGAAAGCCTTGACACCTACTTTGAAAACGTCCATAGCGACCTGTTCATCTGGGTTAGCGTGATTGAAGAAAACGCCACACTCTATATGATGAACGCGGATGAATTCAGAACATTTTGTTTCAAATTCGCCGGAATGAATGAACGCGGATTTGTAAGATTTAAAGCTGAAAGCGGAAAAATGCTCGCCTTCTTAGAAAGCCTTAACTGAAAAGTAAAGGCTTTCTTTTTTTATTATATGGCAAGTTTTTGCCCGGTTCTTTTGAGTAAACACTTAAAAACTCTTTATTGACATTTTAAAAAATTTTTGTTATAATTATTATACAATCCAAAAGGAAAGAATGAGGATAAAAAAATGACTCGTTTAGTTTATGGAATAACAACCGCTGCCGTGGCCGTTTCTGCATTCGCGTTTATCTCTTATAATGAATCAAGATATAGTCGTCCTGCCGTTTGCATTGCTTCTTATAGTGGGGAATATACTTTTGAGGACAGAACGGGCAATCTTTGGGGATGGGATACGACCGACAAGGTTTACGAAATCGGCAAAGAATACATACTTGAGATGAGCGACAATCACACACCGATGAATATAAAAGATGACCCAATTTTAAAAATTAAGGGTTGACAAAATCCCCTCAATCTGCTATAATAAAACCATAGAAAGAGAGGGGAATGCGGAAGGGGCACCAAAAAACAGTAGTTAGCTACCGACATAGACTCTGGTTAGTTACTGTAAGCCCCTGACAGCCCTTATGAACAAGTAAAAACTCAAACGAAAGGTTATAGGTGGTAAATATGACAAAAGTTAGCTATGACATCTTCTTCGGCAAAGTTAGAGTAAAGACTGTCGCCACATTAGATGAAGCTAAGGCAATGATTGCCGAGATTGGCTCAAAGGCTACATACAAGGCAGTATATTCCGAATTGGTAGAACCTAAAGAACCTTACAAGGGCAAGCGTGTCCTGCGCAAGCTGAGCGGTTGAGCATTTGCTCAATCGCCCGGACGTTTTGAATAGACACTCAAAACGTAAATTGGCTCTTGCTTTTCTCTACTGGATATGATAATATATTGAGTATCGAAAGGGGGATAAAGAATGGATAATTTCAAAAAAGAAACGGTTCAGGATATGACCGCGTGGGATTTGAATTGCCGTTCAATTATGCCGCACACAAAAAGCAAAAACGAACTTGAAAAGAAGATTAAACGCAAGGCGCGTAGAAAATATAAACTTTTTCTCAAAAAGGTATTGACAGAACTGGAAACAGCTGATATAATATAATCAAGAAAAGAACAAGGAGGACAAAAAAATGACAAGAACAATCTTTTTCGATATGGATGGCACAATCGCTGACCTTTACGGCGTTGAAAATTGGTTAAAATATCTTTTTGTTTCGGATTCGCTTCCTTATGAGATTGCGAAACCGTTAATTCGACTTTCAGCTTTGGCTCGTATCCTCCATAGATTACAGGATGAGGGCTACAGGGTAGGGATTATAAGCTGGCTTTCTAAAAACAGCACCCCCGAATATGATGAAAAAGTGACAGAAGCCAAAAAGAATTGGTTGAAAACTCACCTTCCGTCCGTTAAATTTGATGAAATTAACATTGTTCCCTACGGAACTGCCAAAGAAAAGTTCGCAAAAACTGAAAAAGATATACTCTTTGACGATGAGGAAAAGAACCGTCAGAACTGGACTGGTGAAGCATTTGGAGTTGAGAATATTCTTGAAATCTTAAAGGGGCTTAACTAAGATTAATGCCCCTTAACCGCCCGGGTTTTTTAAACGACCACTCAAATCGTTCCTTGTCTTTTGATTTGAAAAATTTTTTACTTGATTTTTTAAAAAAAATATATTATAATATATATAGAAAAATGAAAGGGGGAAATAAAATTTGGCTGAAAATCAGATTGAAAAATTGGTGCGTATCCTTGGAATATCTGAAGAAGAAGCTAAACAGTTGATTGAGGATGACAAAAAAATAGACAAAGGCGAAAAGTTATTTGAACTTTCCAAAGAGCAGGAGAAAGCAAGTAAAAAAGCCCGTCAAGCTGACCGCAAGCCCACTGTTTATAAATTCGATAATTCCAAAAGAGAAAAGAAAAAAGACGCTGAAAAATCTGAAATCATTTCCGCATTAGTTGCTTCAGTTGAAAATCTGGGCGGTTCCTCAATCGAAATTACTAACGCCGAAAGAGAATTTATTTTTCATTTAAATAACATAAAATATAAAATCGTTTTGAGTAAGCCTCGTTCCTGAGGGCTTGCTCAAAAACCCGGGCGTTTTAAATGCCCACTCAAAATCTAAATTGATTATTGACAAAGTTAATAACAAATGGTATACTAATATCATCAAAGGAAACAAAACACCTCACAAGAAAGGAAAAAAGAAAATGAAAAAGATGATGAAGATGATTGCCGCTGTTGTTATGATTCTTGCTATTTCCGTTCCGACTTTTGCCGCCAATGAAACACCATCCGCGGTTGAAGCCTATGGCACAGCTTATTCAATGACACGGGCTTCTGCTTGGATTAAGAATAGCAATTACAAAGAAACAATGATTCCGTTTTCCTATCTGACACTGAAGGAAGAGGATAACGAAGAGTTTGACAGCACTGATTGGACAGCTTTTGCCACCATTACAGACTTCTATGAATCTCAGGAAAGCACAGACGTTGCTACAAAGGTTTATAGTCAGCTTCCTTTTGGGACAGAAATCAAAGACAGTTTCATGGATATTATCTATGCGACTCTTGATGGTGAAACGCTGATTCTACTTGATACATTCGCACAGACTGGAACAGATGATTGTTATCTGATTGAACTGCCATTTGTAAAAATTGGTTCTCAGTGGGTGCTGATGGAAGATGCTATCACTTGCGAAAAGGTATGATAAAAGGGGCAAACGCCCCTTTTATTTTAAACTGGGATTAAATGCCTTGAACTGCCCGGACGTTTGAATACCCGCTTAAAAATAAAATAACTCTTGCTTTTTTCTTTTAGATTTGTTATAATTACATCATGAAAGAGAGGTAAGCAAAATGGCAATCAGAACTATCAGAACAGAAGATTATTTCGGGGAACCTGCCGATTTTGAAATTATTTGGGAAACAGTCTGCATGACTTGCACTTTTGCTGTTGGAATTCAGACTGACAAACAGAATGAGTTTTCTATCTTTCATGTAACAAACATGGGCGGAAAAGATATTTATCACATTCTTGATACTGGTTTTCTTGATGTCTATCAGAAATATGATTTTTCAGTAGTAGAAAAAGTCCAAAAGGAAATGAAAAAAGTTATTACAAGAGTATTGACAGCAAGATTAAAAGCTGGTATGATTACTGTGAAACAGATAGAAAATTGGGCGAGAAGCGAGGGGGCGAAAATATGAGAAAACCTAAAAACGCAATAGTGTTCTGTCCTGTGAATGGTTGGGATTGTCCTTACTGGAATAAAGATGGAACTTGTTCATTAGAGGATAATTTTGAATGTGATGATTTTGCCGCATTCTGGGATGAAGATGATGAGTATTGGGAGACTGACTAAGGTTAGTCTCCCTTACCTTTGCCCGGGCGCTTTGAGCGCCCACTCAAAATGAAAAACTTTTTCAAATGCTATTGACGGATACGCCCCTATCTGATATACTAATACTTGTCAAGGGGATGACAGAGATGAAGTTCCTGAGGATGAGAATGAAAAGAAGATGCGCGCGTTCCTTTCTCCATCCCCCCAACAAATAAAAATCTTGAAAAAGCCCCTTGACAAACAACTGAATATCGGTTATAATAAGACCATAGAAAACAACAAACACTTCCAACAGTGAAAGGTAAAAGGTGATTAGTATGACAAAGATGACTTATGTATCCGCACTCGCTGAAGCAATCGAAATCATCAAGGGCTTTGAGGGCAAGGAAGAACTGATTGAGAAACTGGAAGCCCTGAAAGGCATAAAGGAAAAGGAAGCGGCTCGTCCGTCCAAGCCCACCAAAAAGGATAAGGAAAAGGCAGAAGAGAGGGAACGCCTTGCCGCTGAGGTGATGGCACTGGACTTCCCTGCTGAGGGTTTCCGTCCTTGCATTATCGCTGAAAAGGTTGGGGCTTCGACTTCCTTCCTGACTCGTGTCCTGTCTGCCCTTGCTGAAGAGGGAAAACTTATCCGCGAGGACAAGGGTAAATATAAGGATGAGAAAGGTCACTCGAAAACAGGTATCATCTACAAGAAGAGGGCATAACCCTCTTCTTTTTTTAACTGCGGTTAGATTGGTCTAACCGCCCGGGCGTTTTGAATATCTATTCAAAAATAAAATTATACTTGCATTTTCAAAAATTTTTTGATATAATAAATATATCAAAAGGAAAGGAAAATAAAAAAATGAAAGAATACAAAGATATGACAGATAACGAAATCAGAGAATTTATCAGAAAACTTTATGAAGAACTCGAAGAAAGAAAAAATTCTAAAAAATGTGAATGGCTGAAAAAATTTGAAAGCATACTTAATGAATATACAGAAATCACAGGTGAAAATTATATTACTCATTATAGAGAAGATGATGGTTCTATAATAGAACTTGCTTTTCCTGACTTGATAAAAACTTTTGAAGAGGAATTAGGGGTTTGATACCCCTAACCGCCCGGGCATTTTGAGTAGGCATTTAAAAATCTTTTTATTGACTTTTTAAGTTATTTTTGTTATAATAAGTATATCAAATGAGAGGGGAAAGAAAAAAATGATGCTTTTATTTTTGACGGTTGGACTTGTTGGTTTTCTGTATTATGTAACTTTATAGGATTTATTCAATAGAAAGGGACGGTGATATAAAATGACACAGTTTAAATTATACTCTGATATTGAATCTCGTGATACCATCCTTCAAATCTGGGGCGGTTCTACAAAGCATCCTGACTGTGTTTTCCACTTTTCAGATTTTAAATTATCTGAGTGGTTTGAACCTGAAAACCAAATTGTCCCGTGGCTTTTTGAATGCGCGAGTCGGCTGAATATTCCTTACCACTCTTATGAACTTGCTAAATGGGGCGTCGAATTATTTGAAAAAGAAAGGGGGAACTAATAATGGATAGAAATGAAGTCTTTGAAAATCTGAAGAGATATATTGAGCGTGAAATCAAGGCTTATAAATCCTACGGCAAAACAAATAATGTGCCTGTCTCTTCCCTGAGAGACCGTTGTTATGGAGCTATGATGTTTTCAAGTTATCTGCTTTCTTCCAGTAAAGAAGATCGCCAGTGGTGGGATGAAAATATTGCGGCTTGGTGGGATAATGAAATGAGACCTCACCTTTATAGTCTTTGAGAAAATGTCTTCGGGCATTTTCTCATAATTCCAAAAGAGAAAGGAAAAAAAATATGATAGAAAATACAAATATTACTTTGGCGGATCTTTCACAAGATGAAATTGCCGCCTGTCGTGAACTTGTAGAAAAAATGAGAGCCGCGAAAAAGAAAACTGCTTTAATAGAAGAAGCAAGACAAAAACTTTTTATTGATTATAATAATTGTATTGATACTATCGGGGCAGAAGAAACAAGAAAGATTATTCAAGAAATAAACAGATTACTGAGAGCAGGGTTGGTTAGTGAAGACTAACCGCCCGGGCACTGAATAGGCACTCAAATTTTAAAATAGTTATTGACTTTTTCTGTTGGATAGGTTATACTTATAAATGTCAAGGGGAGAACGCCCAGAGGTGGAGTTCTTTGAGAGAGAATAACTAGATCGCGTAAATCGTAGAAGGAAAACCTCAACTTGCCCCCTTGACAATCTAAAAAAGAAATGATATACTTTATTTATCAAATGAAAGAGAGGTAATAAAAATGAAAATGAATATCATCAAAACTAGCGAGTGGGACTACAAAGATACCAAGGTTTTTGATTCCCTTCAGGAACTGCTGGATTTTGTTAAGGAACAGGGAGAGTGTATTCTCATTCCGCCCGTTGATGATGAAGAATGGAAGCTTGAAATTTATGACACTTGGAGAGAATAAAAGGGGGCGACAAATAAAACGGATTTCAAATCCGTTTTATTTTTTTTATTTTCTATTTGACAAATTGCCGCGGATGTGATAAAATTGGCGCCCCGGCGACGGACCTGGCGCCGGGGCATTTTGTCAAGTGGTAATGTTTCACAATTTTTTGGGCAAATTTTTGTGCAAATCGCTGAACCGTACAAAATCCCGAAACTGGGGGTTGATTTTAGGTGGGGGTGTGGTAATATATAATCACAGCAAGGGAACAGGCAGTCGGAACCAAGGTCAAGGGGGTTCAAAAAAGCCTAAAGAAAATAAAAAAAGTCCTTGACAAATCAAAAAAATTTTGTTATAATAATTACAGAACAAAGGAAATGAGCCAAAAATCAAGGCTCACACACAAGAAAGATGAGGTGTCGAATATGAAGAACGCTATGACTTATGCACAGGCTCTGGAAATCGCTATCAACGCCGTTGCTGACAATGCGGATGCGGCAAGCACTCTGATTGCCCTTAAGGCTCAGATTGAAAAGAAGAACGCATCCAAGCCGACTAAGCCTTCTAAGGCTCAGGTGGCAAACGCTGAAAAGCGTGAAGCCATCCTCGCGTTCCTGTCTGAACAGGTCGAGCCGATGACCGCGGCGGCCATTGCTGGACTGATGGAAGAGGACAAGAACTCCATCACGGGCAATCTGACCCAGCTTGTTAAGGCTGGCAAGCTGAAGGTCACCAAGGAACTGCCCGATGGGAAGAAGTCCAAGGTCAATCTTTACGCGGTGGCGTGAGGAAAGAACAGGGGGTAAAGCCCCTGTTCTTTTTTCTAACCTTAGTTAGAGATACTTAACGGAAGTTAGAGGGCCTGAACGCCCGGGTCGTTTTCTGACAATTCGGCTCAAAATTTATTATTTTCAGACTTGATTTCTTCTGTTGGATGTGGTAATATTAGTATAACGAAAGGGGGTAATACCTATGATGAACGAAAAACAGATTGAGAAACTGATGAAGTCCCTCGGCGTATCTCGTGAGGAAGCTATCGAAATTATCAAAGAGGATGAGGAAATTGACGGAATGACTGTCAAAGAAGCACAGGCTGACTTATCCGCCGAACAGAAAAAGGCAGTTAAAAAGGCTTGTTCTACGGGCGAAAAGTCCAAAGAAAAGAAAGCACCTGTCAAGCGTGAGCGCAAACCCAATGAGGGCAAGCGGTGGATTATGACACAGGTCAAAGTCCTGTTTGAAGGTATCGCCCTTAATGGGAAAGTCTCGGATGTAGTCCTCAGCAATGAAGAAAGAACACTGGACTTTGTAAAGGATGGCGTGTCCTACACTCTGACCCTTACAGCCCACCGCAAAAAGTAAAACGGGCTAATGCCCGTTTTATTTCTTTAACCGGAGTTAGATTTCTTTAACTGCCCGGGGCGAGTTAGATTAAACTAACTATTGTTAAATTAAAAATATAAAAAAAAATTTTTTTAGGGGATTGACTTTTTTCTGGTTATCCCTTATAATAGTCATTGTGAGGAACAAAGAAATAAACCATTTAGGGGGTAATAATAAAATGAATAAATATGTCATGGTCATTGATACTGAAACTGCTAATGGTCTTGAAATGCCGCTTCCCTATGATTTTGGGGGTTTGGTGTTAAATACACAGACAGGGGAAGTTGTCAGAACATTCAGTTTTGTTTGTGCTGAAGTCTTTCTTGACAAAAAATTAATGACTTCTGCCTACTATAGTGAAAAAGTTCCTCAGTATTGGAAACAAATCAAGACAGGTGAACGGCAGCTGAAAAAGCTTCTGAATATTCGGAAAGCTGTCCATGAATTGTTAGACGAGTTTGGCATCAAGCGCGTATTTGCGTATAACATGGGGTTTGATCGTAGGAGTAGCAACAACGATTGCCGAACGTATACTGATTTTGTAAAGTGGTTTTTCCCCTATGGGATTGAATTGTTAGACATTTGGCACGCCTGCTGTGAATCATTGCTCAATACAAAGAAATATTGTAAATGGGCTGAAAAGAATGGATTTGTTTCAGAAAAAGGAAATATTCAGACAAGTGCCGAAGTTGCTTATAAATATCTGACAAATGACCTCACTTTCAAAGAAGAACACAAAGGTTTGGAAGATTGTCAGATAGAAGCCGCCCTCTTAATGAATTGTGTGAAAAGAAAGGTTAAAATGGAACATTATCAGATTTATACAGCGTGTTGGAGAAAGGTTCAGAAAAATCGGGCGGCTTAACCGCCCGAAGTTTTTTTAACTGAAGTTAGTCTTTTCTAACCGCCCGGGCAGTTAGTCGTCTCTAACGACCGTTAATTTCATTTCATTTTAATTAGTGCCCTTTAACTAAAGTTAGAGATACTTAACAAAAGTTAGAGGGCGCGCGGCCCGAGCGCGAGCGCGATGGGCCGAACGTCAGTCCCTCCGCCCCATATGGCAATTTTTTGCTGAATCCAGCGGACTTTTCACCTCGCCCATATATTTCCCAAAACCTCACTCCTCCCGGTCGGGAACCGGCCGGAAGGACCCATATGCATCAGAACGTATCGTTCTGATGCATTGCCGAACGGAATAACCGCTGCCGGCAGCGGTTATTATATAACGCAAAAAAACCGCTGCCATAAAAAGAAAAAATCTGGGCAGCGGCAGCAGTTTTTATGGTCGCAAAGCTTACTCTTGCTCGTTCTATGGAGCAAAAGTTTAATCCCATGACGAGTTTTCCAAGAGAGAAAAGAAATCGGCAAATAGACCATAAAAGTAAGTGTGCCACTTGACATATATAAAAAAATATGATATAATATAAAAAAACGAATTTTTTTCGGGGCGGCGGTTTTGTGTTGGTCGTGCCGACTAACAAAATCGGCAAATAGACCACAATTTATGGTGCTCTCGCATCACAAAAATTTTCTCGGAAAGCCAATTTTTCGGTACTCTCCAAAAGAGAAAAGAACTAATGGCCCGCTGCCGCAAAGCCTAAACCGACCGGAAATATCTAAGGCGGCAGCGGGACTTTTCATTCTTTCCTTTCGGAAATATTATGTTGATTTTTCTAAAAAAATTTGATATAATATAATTAGAAAATAAGAAAGGAGTATATATATGGCGAGATTTCAGATAACCATTCCTGATGAAATTGCCGAGAAAATTTCATAGAAGTGTTCCGAAGTAGGGATGACTAAGTCTGAGTTAGTTAGAGAGGCAATGAGACTTGCCTACGGTATATCTGAGAAAGACACGGAGGACCGAAAAGAAGAGTATAAAATATATTTGACAAAAGATAATTATGACCAATTATGGCGAAGTTGTTTTCCGACCGGAAATAAGTATCATGGATGCTACGCTCAAGACGTAGAAGATTTCGTCAATAAAAGACTTATACCAGATATACAAGCAATAAGTAATGCTTTATTAGATGCCTCAGCCGGAGGTAATTTAGCTCAAATATATACTAATAGTGAATGGAATTATTATCATAGAGATAAAAAGTAATAATAAGTTGATTTTTCAAAAAAATTTTGATATAATATAATTAGAAAAAAAAAAGAAAGGAAAAAAAGAAAATGACTTTTGATACTAATGAGATTTTGAAGCAGCTTGAAAATGGAACTAATGTAAATGATATCGCGGCCGCTGCCGCAAATGCTATTAACGATGCTTTGAAACTCCAGGAGAAAAAGAAGAAGGAAGCCGAAGCAGCAAAGAAGAAAGCAAATAAAGAAACTAAAATCAAAGATTTCGGATTCCTCGTTGAAGGAATGATTGACTTCCTTCAGGAATATTATCCTGAACTCTTAAAGGAAGAAATCCCTGACACTAAGATAGGAGAGCTTGCCAAAGAGCTTGTTGATATCTTTGATAAAGCTTATGACGAGACTATGGCATTTATGAAGAGTGATACTTTTGAAAAATTGGTTAAAAATCGTGATAATGACGCAATTGGAAATTTTTTGAAAGAAAATGGACTTATTTGAGAAAAATCGGGATAAATCCCGATTTTTCTTAGAATTTTAAAATTTTTTGAACCTTGATATGTGAATATTTGTTGATTGCCGATGACAAATGGTAGGATGGTGTGGGGTGGTGGTGTCACCGGACGGGGCCAGACCCAATTCGCAATTTTCAGCAATTTTTCGTAATTCCTTATAATTTTTCACAATTTCAGCATTTTTCAACAAACAATTTTCAATAATTTTTATATTTTCTCATCATTTCTTATCATCTCTTATAATATACAATTCTATATAAAAAACGGACAAAAAAATGCTATCACGAAAAACGGACAAAAAATGCTAGCTCGTTCTGCGGACTTTGTCCGCAGATTTTCCCTCTCTTTTAAAAGGACGATTTTTAATCGTCCTTTTTTCTTTTCATTTCGTTTCGTTTTCAAATGAGTTTTTCATTTCATTTTTTGTCTGTTTCCGCTCGTGATTTTCAAATCGGTTTTTCTTTTTGTTCCTTACCCCGATTTTTTAATCCTCCTCCCCCTACTTTTTAACCCCTTTTCCAAAATACCATTTACTATTTCATCGGCGGTCCATTTACACCCCGGATATTTTTTATTTATTCTTGCTAACAAACCTTCAACATATTCTTTGTTATTTTCATTTAATTCAATAAACATTTTCATTCTCCTTTTAACTACGCTCCCAGCAATTTTGTCCTTTCGCTGGTTGCTAAAATGTCCTAACGTAAGTTGCTTTTTTGTCCGTTTTTATAAATTTTTCTATCTTTTCTTCCATTCCTTCCATTTTTCAAAATTTTCTTCAATCAATAAAAATTCTATTTCACTTTCAGGTATATCTCCTCTGCCCTCCATACCCAAATAATTTCTCATTACTCCTGCGTAATTAAAAATAGGTTTATAATGCTAAATAAAAAAACATTCATAAGCATTTAAATCTTCTTCCGGAACTTCCATAATATTAAACTTCAAATCATCTTTATGCTAATCTATAAAAAACATTTTTTTAATAGCAATAACTCCTCCTTCTTCTGTCCGTTCTCCTTTTTTAAAATCTGTTAAATAACTTTTCAAATCCTTTGTTCCTCTTAAATGCCTTTTTACTCTTGTCTTCATTTTATTACTCTATCCTATATAAACAAAATTATCTTCATATTTCAGACCATACAACCCCGGCGTATCGGGGATTTCATCCACTATTTCATATTCAATCCATTTTTTCATAACTCCTTTTCCTCCACGCAAAAAAGCCACTCAAATTTTTTTGAGTGGCTACTTAGAAAACTATTTAGAAAACTACTTAGTAATACTACTTAGATATGGTTGCTTTTTTGTCCGTCGGCTCGTTGCTAAAATGTCCGTTCGTAGGTTGCTTTTTTGTCCTATCGTAGGTTGCTTTTTTGTCCCAACTCACACGACTTGACTATAAATTATATTTCTCGCTTGCTGTATATATACTTCTTCCATATCATCTATTGTCTATGCTACAAATAACAATTTCTATTTCGGCAACGGTATTTCTTTTCCTTCCGGTGTAGTAAATAATTCAAAATAATCTGCCGTATAAATAATTCCTCGTTTATTTAAATCGTCAATAATATTTGTTATCATACTACTTGCCGTTTTACTACTTTCACTATATCCTAATGCTCTTATAATATCTTTATTAGTAAAAATATAATAACTATCTTCCTGTTTTTTACCAACATACCAATTTAACAAAAATAAATATATTTTTACCGAGCATCTATTCCTTGTAGTTATTAAATAATATAATAATTCTCTATTTATAAAATTAAATTTCTTACTCTTAACAGGAAAAACATATACCATTTCACTTTTCATTTCATTTACTTGTCTCTCTTCTTCGGCAACTAATCCTCGTGCTTTTAAATCATCTAAATGCCGTTTTAGTGTTTTTGTTGAAACACCTAAAATATCCATAATCTATTTTTTCTCTTTATTAAAATTATTTATTGTCAAATAAGCGAAAGTTTTATTATTTTCTGTTTTAGCTGATGCTATTGCTAACATCCATCCTAACAATAAATCATCTGTCTAATGAGCCATAAAATCCATATCTAATGAAAATTTCCTTCTGTGTGTCTTGTCTATAAACATTTAACTTTCATCCTCCTCACAATCCTTCTTTTGAAGGTATTCTTTTACTGCTAATCTCATAAGATTACTTATATTTCTTTCTTCTTGTTTAGCAGTTTTTATAATTTTATCGTATAATTCATCTTCTAACCTAAAAGTAATACTTTTCATACCTCGCCTCCTTATACGATATATAAAAAAGAAGGATTATGCCTTGTTAGACTTTGTCCAACTTTTACTTACAAAATTTTTTATATTTGCTTTTTTAAAAAAATTTTGTTATAATATATTTACAATAAAGAAAGAAAAGAAAAAGAAAACAACAACCATTTATCTCATATTTATATTATACCATATAAAATCGGAAAAATCAACATAATTCGGCACCTAAGTATTTCAACTAAAAAATATTTCAATTTGATTTTTTAAAAAATTTTTAGTATAATATATATATAAGATAAAGAAAAGAAAACAAACTCCAATCCAAAAGAAGAAAGTAGAGGTGTTCTATATGATGAAAAAGACAGAAAAGGAAAAGTTCGGTTTCGCATCTTTCGGCTATATCTGGGGACTGAAAGGAAATACTTATCCCGTCAAGGACGAACTGAAAGCTATGGGCTTCCGTTTCAGCAAAACCTTCCTTTGGACTTTGGTTTCTGAGGAAGAGCCGCAGAACCTGCCGGAAGGCATCACTGCTTTCAAAATTGAATGGGACAAAATCACCTATATCTCTCCCGCTACCGGTGAAGAGCGCTTCGTCTCTGATAAAGAAATTGCCGAATACCTTGATTCTCTCCGTTTCGAGCAGGATGACACAACTTCCTTCGAAGGAGAAATTGGTGAAAGGATTGAAAGAACCGTCAAAGTTCTCTCTGTAAAGGAAATTCATTCCAACTACGGCACTTCCTTCCTTCACCAGTTTGAAACCGAAAACGGCAATCTCTTGACTTGGTTCACTCAGTCTCTCAAACAGAATTTCGAAGAGGGTGAAGAGTGTGTTATTAGGGGGACGGTAAAAGAATTTAAAGTGTATAGAGGTAAGAAACAGACGGTAATAAACCGTGTTTTAAGAAGAAACGCATAAAGCGTTCCTTCTTAAACAAAACAGAACGTAAATTTGATTTTTTAAAAAAATTTTGATATAATATTTATACAATAAAGAAAAGAAAAAATAACTAAATCGGCACTCCCATCATTTCTCTCTGTTGGATTTTGTTGGGGGCTT
>Ga0247611_10003909_pt1 | contig 21415 bp, 16 predicted proteins | sample 177DNAGHGhighgp2_FD_192422 | JGI IMG/M metagenome (GOLD analysis project Ga0247611, IMG submission 192422) | Sheep rumen microbial communities from Palmerston North, Manawatu-Wanganui, New Zealand - 1770 DNA GHGhigh gp2 | ecosystem: Host-associated > Mammals > Digestive system > Stomach > Rumen... | reverse complement strand
CTCCCGCTCAAACGGGTCTCCCCATTACCGGCGGAGACACCGACCAACAGTGGTAAATAATGGCGAAAGGCCGAAAGGTTAATGGCTAAAGTAGAAAAAACGCATCTTCGGGTGCGTTTTTTTGTGCCAATCCTTGTATATTCCAAATATTTGTTGTACCTTTGCAGCGGATTTGTGGATTTACTAAAAACATTGAGTAAATTTACTAATTGCATTGAGTAAAATTTTGATATATGATACAACGTGCTTATTTTGAGACGATTGCAAAGCGTATAGACGAACCAAGAAAGTTCATTCAGATCATTGAAGGACCTCGTCAGGTAGGCAAATCAACGCTTATTAAGCAAGTACTGAAGGGAATTTCGATGCCTTGGGTACATTTTTCGGCAGATAACGTACCGGCTACCCGGTCGGCTTGGATTAGTGATTGCTGGTCCACGGCGCGCAACAAGTTGCAAATGGAGAAACTGCCGGAACTCCTGTTGGTGATAGATGAGGTGCAGAAATTACTTAATTGGGGCGAAGTGGTCAAGAAAGAATGGGACGAGGATACCTTCAACGACGTACCGATCAAAGTCGTGCTGTTAGGTTCATCCCGTGTACGTCTGGAAAAAGGATTGAGTGAAAGTCTTAAAGGGCGTTTTGAAACGATTAAGATGCCCAACTGGTCACTAAGCGAAATGCAGGAAGCATTTGGGATGACTATCGACGAGTATATCTACTATGGTGCTTATCCCGGTGCGGCGGACTTCCGAAACGATTTGGATAGATGGCAAGAGTATATCAGCAGTTCTATCGTGGACGCAACGATCAATAACGACATCCTCATGGATACGCCTATCGCTAAACCGGCTTTGCTACGACAGACTTTTGAACTAAGTAGCGCCTATTCAGGGCAAGAGGTATCGCTGACCAAGATGATCGGTCAATTGCAAGATGCCGGAAACACCACTACCTTAGCGCACTATCTGGATCTGCTCAGTCAAAGCGGCATGGTCTGCGGTCTGAGCAAATACGCGGTCGATAAGGCACGTCGTCGCAACTCGATACCTAAATATCAGGTATATAACAATGCGCTGATGAGCCTTTATTGCGAACATAATTTTGAGTCGGCACGAGCGAATCATAAGTTATGGGGACGGCTCTTTGAGTCTGCCGTTGGGGCACATATCATGAACTGCGCTTATACAGGACGTTTCAAAGTCTATTATTGGCGTGAAGGAAAAGATGAAGTGGATTTTGTGTTGGTAAAAGACTCCAAAGTGGTAGCCATCGAGGTGAAAAGCAACCATGAGAAAGACACTTCCGGCTTGCATATTTTCCAAGAGAAGTTCCATCCTTTCCGCTCTGTGTTGGTAGGCGAGGAAGGCCTTCCCGTCGAGACTTTCCTAAAATCCGACTTACGCGAATTATTTGAATAACCCTCATCCCTGTCACCCGCGTGGCAGGGATTTTTCTTCCAAATGTGGGTTGAAAAGTATAGATTTGGACAAAAAACACAAAATTTATTTGGTCAATTCAAAAAATTATTGTACCTTTGCACCCATGATTCGTCATTTTCTCGATTATATAGCCATTGAGCGGAAATACTCGCAGCGCACCGTGGAGGCTTACCACGATGATCTGCGGGATTTCTGTCGTTTTATGGGATGGGAGATAGAGGAGTTTGACCCCAAGGAAGTGGACGAGACGGATGTGAAGATGTGGATGTTGCATATGATCGAAGAGCAGCATCAATCGCCCCGTTCGGTGAAGCGCAGATTATCGGCATTACGCTCGTTCTATAAGTTCCTGCTGCGGCAAAAAAAAGTGCAACGGGATATTACGGCGCGTATCATCCCGCCTAAAGCGGATAAACCCCTGCCGGTTTTCTTCCGACCGGAGGAGATGGAAGCCGTGGAAAATTTAAATGATGAATTGATCGCGACTACGTCGCTTAATGATGCGTCTGCGGCGTCAAATGATGATCATTTCGAGGCGCTCCGCGATGCGCTGATTATAGAGATGCTGTATCAAACGGGCATGCGTCAGGCAGAGATGTTGGGCCTGACCGACGCCGATATCGATTTGCAGCAAGGCCAGGTACGTATCTTCGGTAAGCGGCGTAAGGAGCGAGTGGTACCGATCGGTCCGAACCTTGTTGCCCGTATCCGTGAATATATGGAGATTCGCGATGAGGAAATGTCAGATCTCCAATCTCCAAATAATGCACAGTTCTTTCCGAACCTTACCAAAGGCAAATTATATACCATCGTTCGTTCGAAAATGGGCGAGGTGAGTACGCTTAAGAAACACTCACCGCACGTACTGCGTCATACCTTCGCCACCACGATGCTCGATAACGGCGCCGATATCCGTACGATCCAAACGCTGCTGGGCCATGCCTCGCTCAGTACAACTTCTATCTATACCCATACCACTTTTGAACAGATCAAACGGGTCTATAATGCGACCCATCCGCGTGCAAAAAAATAACAGGTGTATTTTTTGTGATCATTTTTTACACAAAAAATTTGCACATGTGGAAAAATTGTTGTACCTTTGCACCGCAAAGGTTTTTTTTAGTATGAAAGGAATAATTTTAGCAGGAGGAAGTGCAACAAGGTTGTATCCCTTGAGTAAGGCAATCAGCAAGCAAATCATGCCGGTTTATGACAAGCCGATGATTTATTATCCGCTCAGTGCGTTGATGTTAGCCGGTATCCGTGAGGTGCTTATCATCAGTACGCCGCGTGACTTACCGATGTTCGAGGAATTGCTCGGTGACGGCAGTCGGATCGGTATGAAGTTGAGTTACAAAGTGCAGTTGGTGCCGAATGGTTTGGCGCAGGCCTTTGTATTGGGTCGCGAGTTTCTGAATGGCGAACCGGGTTGCCTTATCCTGGGTGATAACATGTTCTACGGCCAGCATTTCGGCTCTATGTTGCGGGAGGCGGTGGAGAGCGTGAAGAACGGCGGTGCTTGTATCTTCGGTTATGAAGTGGCGGACCCGCGTGCGTACGGTGTGGTCGAGTTTGATGAGGAAGGGAAAGTACTCTCGCTGGAGGAGAAACCGGCGGAACCGAAGAGTAACTATGCCGTACCGGGTTTGTATTTCTATGACGCAACCGTTTGTGAGAAAGCGGCGAATCTGCAGCCGAGTGCACGCGGCGAATATGAGATCACGGATCTGAACAAGCTCTATCTGACCGAAGGCACGCTGAAGGTGAAACTCTTCAGCCGCGGTTTCGCATGGCTCGATACGGGTAACTGCGACAGCCTGTTGGAGGCCGGAAATTTCATTGCTACCATCCAGAACCGTCAGGGATTCTATGTGAGTTGTATCGAGGAGATCGCTTGGCGCAACGGTTGGATCAGTACGGAGCAGTTGGCAGCGCTGGGCAAGGAGATGAAGACGGCATATGGTCGATACTTGGAGCGCTTGGCGGCGAAAGGGTAAACCTACATTGTTAAATCGTTAAAACGTTATTCTATGAGGCGTTTCTATTCTCTGCTTCTAACATGCATGTGTGTCTTGTGCGCGCAGGCGCATGAGCATTACATCGTGCAGCATTATTCCATCAAAGACGGAATGAGTCAAAATACCGTGATGGCGATTCTGCAGGACCGTCAGGGCTTTATGTGGTTCGGTACCTGGGACGGACTGAACCGCTTTGACGGTTATACCTTCAAGGTCTATAAGGCGATGAACGAGGGAGTAGAGGCGCGGGTGAATAACCGTGTGGACCTGATATACGAGGATGAGCAGGAGCGGATATGGTGGGGCACGTATGACGGGCATTTCTATCGTTTGGACGCCGCGCGTAAGGTGACAGTGGAGCAACCCTATGACAGTCTTCCGGAAGGTATGCTGGTGAAGATGGCGGAGGCAGAGAAGAATACCAAAGTGGATTCGCGTGGCGTGATTTGGCAGACGGATGATACCTATGGTATTTTGCGTTACCGCTTCGGTCAATGGAAACGTTTCACCCCTCCTTTGGATAGCCGGTACGCGGGCCGACTTCGTCAACATTTCTTCCTTCTGGAGGATAACCAAGGTCGTACATGGGTGAACCCGACAGGTGGCGGATGGAGTTATTACGACTACGACAAAGATGAACTGGTCTATCCGATAGAGGGCCTGACGAATATGATTCACACGGCCTATATGGACAGGGACGGTCAGATGTGGATGGCGACCTATGACGGCGGTGTGGACTGCGTGAATATGGAGCCGACGCCGTATAAACTGTATGACATGCGTCATTCGGAGCGGGAGAACGGCGAGGTGCGTGCGTTCGCACATAAGAAGAACGGCGAAGTGCTGACGCTCATCAAATCGGAGACAAGTGTCTATTGTGCGCTGGAGACCCGGCAGGGTTTGCTGTATGGTACGAAGGGGCACGGATTGATCAATAAGACCACCGGTCAGACTATCCCGACTACCCATCCGGATATATACGATATCGAAGAGGGTCGTGACGGCACTTTGTATGTCGCTACCTATGGCGGAGGTGTGAATATCATCCGCTGGGATGAGGCTTCCAAGAAATGGACTAAACCGCAGGTGGCGGGTCACGGTATGAAAGTGCGTGACATAGAGATCGTGGATGATATCCTATGGTGCGGTACAACGACCGGTGTGCTGCGTGTGAACCTGCGCACGAACGAGAGTACAGTACTGCCCAGTTATGATATCCGTGCGCTCTATTACAGTCACGGGTACTTATGGTTGGGTTCCTTCGGCGGCGGTTTGATGCAGTTGGATCCTAAGAATCCGAAACCGGAGATCACGCGCGTGGAGACGTTCCATGATATCATCCTCAGTATGACGGGGGACGGTAAGAACCTCTGGTTCTGCACCGAGAGTGATATTGCCCAATGGGATCTTGATACCTATGATTTCTACTATTACGATGCCTTGGACGGACAGGATAACTGTTATTTCACCGAGGCGGAGGCATTGCGTACGCCTACCGGTATCATTCTCTTCGGTTATTCGAACGGATATTGTGCGTTTGACCCTTCGTTGATCAAACACTCCAATTCAGTGCCTCCGATGCATATCACGCGCGTCGAGGTGCAGGTGCAGGAACTGGAAGGCGATACCATCCGTATAGCAGACGGCAGTAACGTCACCATCGAGTATGCAGCGATGGATTATATCGGAGCGGATAAGATTTTCTATTCCTATAAGATGGAGAATCTGGATGATGAATGGAATTATGCGCGGGATGTGCGTCGTGTGACCTACAGTAACTTGCGGTACGGGAAGTATATCTTCCGTGTGCGTTCGACCAACAGGGAAGGAGCGGAAGTGGATAATGAGAAGCAGTTGGTGATCTATGTGTCGCGTCCGTGGTGGTTGACATGGTGGGCGTTCATGCTCTATATAGCCGTCATTTCGCTCATCATCGGTTTGACCATTTATTTCATGAGTATGTACAACAGCCTGCGCCAGAAAGTGAAAGTGGAGCAGCAGGTGACGGATATCAAGTTGCGCTTCTTCACCAATATCAGTCATGAGTTGCGTACCCCGTTGACGCTTATCACCGGACCGATTGACAATATCCTGCAGACCGAGCGCATCAGTCAGAGTGTGCGCAGCCAGTTGGAGATTGTGCGCAGTAACAGTCAGCGCATGCTGCGGATGGTGAACCAGTTACTGGAGTTCCGCAAGGTGCAGAACCAGAAGATGAAACTCAAGGTGCAACCCACGCTGTTGAGCGAACTGGTGAATGAGACCTGCTCGAATTTCCAGAAAGAGGCCTATGACAAGCATATCCATTTCTCGGTGGAGAACAAGGCGGAGGACTCGACGGTATGGGTCGATCGCGGACGTATGGATACGATTCTATGGAATCTGCTCAGTAATGCCTTTAAGTTCACCCCTGCCGGAAAGAATATCCGCGTGATTGTGGATTCGAAGCCCGGCTTTGTGACGCTGACCGTACAGGACGAAGGTATCGGTATCGCGCCGGAGAAACGCAGTGTACTCTTTGAGCGCTTCTCCAGCAACAACGAGTTGAACAACCTCAATACGACGGGAACAGGTATCGGTATGAATCTCACCAAGGAGTTGGTGGACCTGCACCACGGTCATATAGAGGTGGAGAGCGAGGTGGGAAAAGGTACCACCATCACCATCCTGCTCCATACGGGCAAGGAGCATTTCGGTTCTGAAGTGGATTATGTGACTGAGGAACCGGCCGTGCAAGCGCAAACCTATACCTCCAGTCTGGAAGATAAACTGGATCAGTTGGCGCAGGATAAGAGTGATAACCGCCGCACGATCTTAGTGGTGGATGATAATCAGGATATGCGTCAGTTCCTGGCGGGCGTCTTTGGGCGCGAATACAACGTGGAGACGGCTGAGGACGGTGCCGAGGCGGAAAAGATTATTCGCAGCAAGCAAATCGATTTGGTGATCACCGATCTGATGATGCCGAATGTGGACGGTTTGGAATTGACCCAGTTTATCAAGAGCAATGCCGATACGGATTATATTCCGGTTATTCTGCTGACCGCAAAGACGGCAATTGAGAGTCGTCTGCAGGCGCTGCAATACGGTGCGGATGACTATGTGACCAAACCCTTCGAACCGGAGTATATCCGTGCCCGGGTACATAATATCCTTACCCAGCGTACGCATTTGGAGCAGAGTTATCGGCAACGTCTGATGCGGTTGGAACCGCCTAAGACGGACGAACCCGTACCGGGAGACACCTTCCTTGCAAAGCTGCTCAATATCATGGATAAGCAGATGGAAAATAATACGCTGACAGTAGATGAACTGGTGGAAGAGATGGGTATGGGCAGAACGGTCTTCTTCAATAAACTCAAGAGTATGACCGGTCTGAGTCCTGTGGAGTTCATCCGCGAGATGCGTATCAAACGGGCGGCACAACTGCTGGAGGACCGCTCGCATAACATTACCGAGGTGACCTACATGGTAGGTATGAATGACAGCCGGTATTTCTCCAAATGCTTCAAGAATACCTATGGCGTCACGCCGAGTGAGTACCGCAAACAGCGTCTGGGCGAGTGAGAAACAGGATCACGATCATAGGACTGACGCTGCTGTTGGCGGGATGTACCCCTACTGCACCGCAACGACCGAGTCAGCGCAAGGGGGCAAGACCGCAAGCGGATACGACCGCCTTGGCGATGATGGAGTTGAACCAGCAGTTGGCGCAAGCAGCGGATGAGCAGTTGTTGCGTCTGGCGCAGGCCCAACCGGAACCCTTTGCGTTATACGAACGAGGCGTGTGGGCCTATATAGAGGAGCAAGGGGATACGGAGCGATCAGTACGGGCTGGTGAGGAATGTACGGTACGGATGACCGTATACAGCCTGTCGGGAGATCGCTATACAGATAGCGAAATCACAGCATGCGTCGGCAAATACGAACTGCCTGCTGCGCTGGACGAGAATATGCCTGAATGGCACCACGGGGCACGCGTACGGATGTTCGCTCCCTGGTATGCCGCTTACGGAATAAAAGGAGAAGGAGCTATTCCTCCTTATGAGAATGTAATTATTGAATTGGAAATCAAATAAATGAAGAAACTGTATTTTTTTCTATTGATAAGCATAGGGATGCTCATTACTGGATGTAGCGGCAATACCTATTCTGCTTTGCGTGCGCAAGAGGACGCTTTGATTGGCAGTTTTATTGCGCGTAACCAATTGCGCATCATCTATACCTTGCCCGAAGACGATGTATGGGGCGAGAAGGATTATTATAAAGTGCAGAACAGTATCTTTGGCACCAACTATGACGATCTCTATTTCCATCTGATTCAACGCGGAGAACCGACGGAAGAGATAGAGTATGGTCAGGTTGTCGTGACGCGCTATAAGAAATTCCGATTGGAAGAAGGCGCAGATACCTTGAGTTATTGGACCACGATCGACAAGGTCGATCCGTATGAGTTCGTTTACGGCACGCTTAGCGGTACGGGGAAGATATGCGAGTCCAGAGGTTGGCATGAAGCCGTGCGACTGATGAAGTATCCCGGTTCGCAATGCGAGATTATTGTGCCCAGTAAGCAGGGCTTCAGTGACGATGAGATGTCGGTCACTCCGTATGTCTATATCATTACAATTAAGCAGGTAAAGTAAGTATATATGAGTTTGGTTAAATCTATTTCCGGTATTCGTGGTACGATAGGTGGTCGCGTAGGCGAAGGGATTAATCCCGTGGATATCGTTCGTTTTACGGCTGCTTATGCGACCCAGCGTCGCGCAGCTATGCCCGATAATAATGTGATTGTGGTGGGTCGCGATGCGCGTCTGAGCGGACCGATGGTGGAGCAGATCGTTTGCGGTACATTAATGGGTATGGGTTATGAGGTAGTCAATATCGGTTTGGCTACTACGCCGACTACCGAGTTGGCTGTGACCGGCGAAAAAGCAGCGGGAGGTATCATCCTTACCGCCAGTCATAATCCCAAACAATGGAATGCACTCAAGTTACTCAACGAGAAAGGCGAGTTCCTCAATGATGCCGAAGGAAAAGGCGTATTGGCGATAGCCGAGGCGGAGGATTTCACCTTCGCAGAGGTGGACGCGCTCGGGCATATGACATATAAGGACTATCTGCCTTACCATGTGCAGCAGGTACTCAACCTTAAGCTCGTGGATGTAGAGGCGATTAAGAAACGGGATTTCACGGTTGCTATCGATTGTGTGAACTCGGTGGGCGGACTCGCTATCCCGGCTATTCTTCGCGCAGTAGGCGTAGAGCATATCATCGAACTGAACTGCACGCCTAACGGACATTTCCCCCATAACCCCGAACCCCTGCCGCAACATCTGACCGAGATCAGCGACCTGCTCAAGAGCGGAAAAGCGGATGTGGGTTTTGTGGTGGATCCCGATGTGGACCGTTTGGCTATTATCTGCGAGAACGGGGATATGTTCGGCGAGGAATATACGCTGGTCAGCGTGGCGGATTATATCTTACGCCATACGCCGGGCAATACGGTAAGCAATATGTCTTCCACCCGTGCGCTGAGCGATGTGACCCGCGCGCATGGTGGAGTATACAGCGCGAGTGCGGTAGGCGAAGTGAATGTGGTGGCAGAGATGAAACGCGTAGGTGCTGTCATCGGTGGTGAGGGTAACGGCGGAGTGATCTATCCAGAGTGCCATTACGGCCGCGATGCGCTGGTGGGTATCGCGCTCTTTTTGAGTCATCTGGCTCATTTGGATATGAAAGTGAGCGAACTGCGTCAAACACTACCGGATTACTGCATCTCCAAGAATCGTATTGACCTCACGCCCGATACCGATGTGGACGCCATTCTGGCGCGCGTGAAGGAACTCTATCGCAACGAACGTGTCAATGACCGAGACGGTGTGAAGATCGATTTCGCGAACGGATGGGTTCATCTGCGTAAGTCCAATACCGAACCCATCATTCGTGTTTATTCTGAGGCAGCTACGATGGACGAAGCGAATGCACTTGCCCAACAAGTAATGAAGATGATATGAATATAGTAGTTATTAACGATGACGGATGGGGAACGGCGGGAATCCGCTTGTTAGCCCGCGAAATGACGAAGTTGGGTAAGGTGACGGTTATCGCCCCAGATGGTCCGCGTAGCGGATACGGTGCTTCCATCAGCGTGGTGAACCCGATTTATCTGCATCGGGTGGAGGAACATGACCTCAACGGGGCAGAAGTCTATACCACCAACGGAACGCCAGCCGACTGCGTGAAGATCGCCCGTGAGATCCTCTTCGCTGATAAACCGATAGACTTACTTGTCTCCGGTATCAATCATGGCAGTAATGCGGCCATCAATGCGATGTATTCCGGTACGATAGGGGCGTGTCTCGTGGCGGCGGAGAAAGGTATTCCGGCGATAGGATGGTCGATTGACAGTCATGCTATGGATGTGGACTTGCATTGGTTGCAACCCTTCCTGTGCGAAGTGACGCAACATCTGTTGGAAGAAGGAATAGCTCCGCGAACCTGCTTTAATATCAATGCGCCGGTAGGCGAGATAGAAGGCATCCGTTGGACGCGAGAGTGTGCGGGACATTGGGCGAATGAACTGAATCCGCTGACCGAACCCCTGCCCGAAGGAGTGCTTAAAGGATGGAAATTAGCCGGGGAGTTTGTCAATGACGAACCCGATGCGTCAGACACGGATATATGGGCGATGCAGCATCAGTTATTGGCCATCACTCCGCTTACCATTGATTGGACGGATTATGGATCGCTTTGACCGCTATTGGATAGGGATTCTGATCGGATTGATTCTGCCGGCTGCATTCGGTCTGACCTATATCGAGGTGATGAACCTATGGTATGCGTTGCAGACGCTGCAGTTCCAGGCGGGAGGTGTGTTGAGTAAACTGCTGCTCGTCAGTGTCTTTCCGGATTTGGCCCTTATCTTTGTCTTTTATACCACCGATACCTGGCGGCTCAGCAAAGGTGTGTTGGCCGGAGCCATGCCGTATGTGCTGGCGGCGCTTATGGTCTCGATGTGATGATCTGAGCAGCTGTGACCGAAGCGGACTGTGTACCTAAAAGCGTATAGAGGTGTTCGTACTGAGCGAGCATCTCTTTTTTATACGCTTCGTCGGTCAAGATATGCTCCAGTTCTTGGGTTACTTTCTCTACGGTAAAATCATCAGCCAGGCATTCTTTGATGACCTCTTTTCCGGCGATGATATTAACCGGCGTGAAATAGCGGATAGAGAAAACAAGCGATTGAGCCCAACGAAGCCATCCCAATAACCGGGCACATGCCAGATGGTAAACGGCTACTTGCGGACAAGCGAGTAAAGCCGTCTCAAGCGTCGCTGTACCGGAATTGACAACAGCTGCTGCGGCTTGCTGTACGGCAGAGTAGGTATCGCGCGTTAGCGTATCTTTCTCGCACAGATAAGGAGTGTAGAAAGTGTCCTCTATACCCGGTGCAGCACTGACCACGATGCGGTAGTCCGGGAAACGCCGTGCTGCGGCTAACATCTTCGGTAAACAATGCTTGATCTCACTTGGCCGTGATCCAGGGAGAAGAACTATTGTCTGTATTCTGTCAGTGAAACGGTCTGTCTTCTGTATTCTGCTCATTTCCTCTACCGTCGGGTGCCCCACATAGGTACATCGATAGCCGTACCGTGCATAGAAAGCGGGTTCGAAAGGAAAAATACCCAGCACTTCATCGCATAGGCGGGCGATACGATGCACACGCCATGATTTCCATACCCATACTTTCGGCGGGATATAATAGATGATCTTCGTAGCGGGTAAGTGCTTGCGGCAGAACTGCGCCATACGCAGATTGAAGGACGGGTAGTCAATGAGAATCAGCACATCCGGTTGCTCGGTTATCAAGGCCTCTTTAGCAATACGGAAATTACGGCGTATCTTCCTCAGATTAGATAGCACAGCTGCAAATCCCATGAACGCCATATGCCGTATGTGTTGGTATAAATGACACCCGGCAGCGACCATTTGGTCGCCACCGAGTCCTATGTATTGCGCTTGGGGATCCTGTATGCGGATCTGCTTCATCAGTTCCGCTGCATGCTTGTCCCCGGACGCTTCGCCGGCTATGAAAAAGTATTTAGCCATCAGCCGTCAGGGATCAGTTCTCGGGGAACATCACTACCTCAAAGACATTGCCTGCTTTCACTAATTGTTTCAGCGTCTCTTGTACCGTCTCAGCCGTGATGGCCTCTACCGCCGGTTTATAATCGCGGATAGTATTGATGCCGTACATGTAATACTGATACAGCGTCAAACGCCAGTACTTGTTGTTCTCCAGATCTTCCTGGAAATCTTTCAGCATCGATTCTTTCTCTTTCTGCAGATCACTCTCCAGCGGACCATTCTCAATAATAGTCTGAATCTCCTCGTGGATGATCTGCATCAGCCGCTCTTGCTTCTGCGGATCGGTATCGAACTGCATAATCAAACCTGCGCGCGGGGTGGGGAGCGGCGCCATGTATCCGTAGGTACCTACGCCGTACGAACCGCCTTCGCGTTCACGGATGGACTCCAGATAACGCGTACTCAGGATACGACCGATCATCTCCATATTCAGATCGTTCGCCATCGTATACGGCATATCGTACGAGGTGTATTGGATCCGGTTGGAGGCGGTGGTGGTCTCCATCTTACGGCTGAAATAGTTCTTCTGCAAGCCCGGTGCAACCGTCACATGATGGTCAATCACACCCTCTCGGGTTTTCTTGGTTTTCAGACCTCCCAACCACAGACAAATCATATCACGCACTTTCGGATCATTCGGATTGATGTTACCCACGAAGATGAATGTGAAGTCCGCTGGGTTGGCAAAGCGCGCTTTATAGACGGCTAAGGCTTTATCCAGACTCACTTTCTCCAGCAATTCATGATTGAAGAGCAGCGTACGCTCGGAGTGGTTCGAACTCATCAGCTGAACGGAGTCCGAGAAGGCTACTTTGGGGTTCTTATCGCGGTTCGCCAACTGATTGCGCAGCAAGGCCATCGTCGTTTGATAGGCCTCCTCATCGCGACGCGGCGCCGTGAAATAGAGATAGGTCAGTTTGAGCATGGTCTCCAGGTCCTTCACGGAGGAAGAACCGTTGAGGCGCTCGATGTTCTCTGCGATCTCCGGACTAACCGAAACGGTCTTGCCCGACAGCGCTTTCTCCAACTGAGGCGCGGTGAATCGACCGAGACCCGACATCTCCACAATTGTCGTGGCCAGTTCAGCCGAAGGTAGGTCAGCGGTAGCTACTTGGCTCTTACCTCCTTTGGAGAAGGCCTGCATCAGGATCTCGTCCGCTTTGAAATCTGTCTGTTTGATCACTACCTTGATGCCGTTCTTCAGCGTCCATTCTACAAAACCGAATCCTTCGTTCTTCGCCATCGACTTGATGGCACCTTTCTTCGGCGCTTTCTTCACCAGTTCGGAGTCAATCACTTCCTCTACCGGCGCTTCGATAGCCAGTTCGGTTTGTCCGGCTAAGGTAGCAAGGATCGTCTCCTCGCTCGGGATATGAATACCCTCTTTCTCCGGACCGGCAATAGCGACGGTGGGGTTCGGATGAATGAGCGATTGTGCGATGCTGTTGACGGCCTCCAGGTTTACGAGTGGCAAGGTGGCTTGTACGAACTCGTACTCCCATTCCGCACCCGGCATCGATTCGCCGTCCTCGAAATGACGGATGCACTCGCGGGCGATACTGATGTTCTTGCGGTTATTGCGCTCGTTGTAGTATTGCTCGATAGCCGTCATCTTATCGTTCTTCACGCGCTCCAACTCTGCGTTGGTGAATCCGTACCGACGCATCTTCTCCAGTTGGAAAATAAGGTCGTTATAGGCCTCTGTCTCGCGTCCCTCTTTGGGCACCATCGTCACTTGGAAAGCGTCCATTTTCTTGGCTGTCTCGCCATAATGGCAACGGGCTCCTGCGAAAGACGCTTTGGGATCCTGTACTAACTCAGAAAAGCGGTTATTGAGGATGTCGCATGCCAGATCGCGAATGAGGTTCAACATATATTCCTGCGCCGTACCCTGGAAGAGTTCGGGCAGTTGGTCAAACTTATACTCCATCATGATGCGGCTCTCTTGCGCCTCGGGGTCGGTCACGATAGCTACCAGCGGTTTGTCGTTATGGTTCACCGTGTAGATCGGGCGTTCGCCGAAGTTCTTACGGCGCGGTACATCTGCCCATAGCGCTTTAATCTTTGCCTCAATGGCATCTACATCGATATCGCCGACTACGATGATGGCCTGGTTATCCGGTCCGTACCATTTATGGTAGTAGTCGCGCAGCGCCTGGTATGCGAAATTATTGATCACAGCGGTGTCGCCGATCACATCGCGCTTGGCGTACTGCGTACCTGGGTACATCAGTTCGTTCAAGCGTTTCCATATACGGCGGTTAGCCGTACGGCCCGTACGCCATTCCTCACGAATCACACCGCGCTCTGCATCGATCTCTTCGTCCAGCAGCAGCAGACCACAACTCCAATCATGCATCACGAGCAGTGCGCTGTCAACAATACCCTCGCGATAGGTCGGTACATCACTTAGACGATAGACCGTCTCGTCAATCGAGGTGTAGGCGTTGATATTACCACCGAAATTGACACCAACCGACTCGAAATAGTTAATGATGCCCTTTCCCGGGAAATGCTGCGTACCGTTGAAGGCCATGTGCTCCAGGAAGTGCGCCAGACCGTTCTGATGATCTTCCTCCAGAATAGCACCTACTGCCTGCGCAATATGAAACTCACAGCGCTGCTTCGGCTGCTCGTTATGACGGATGTAATAGGTCAATCCGTTGTCTAATTTACCGTAACGAACCTCCGGGTCCATCGGTAGTTTCTCCGGTGCCTCTTGCGCCGACACCATCATCGCTGCGCAAAGCAGCACGATGTTAAGCAATACTTTCCTCATTATCTTGTTTGTTTTGATTTTCCACTTTTTTCTTTCGTGAAGCGCGTTTCTTGGGCTTTTCCGCTTCAGCGATAGCCGCATTGACTTCTAAAAGTTCATCTCCACGGCTTTTCCAGGGACGCGGACCGAGGATACGCTCGACATCTTCGCTCGTGATCACCTCGCGATCTATCAGCAGTTGGGCAATCTGGTGATGTCCCTCTGCCTGCTCGGTCAGTATCTGTTTGGCGCGCGCCATCTGCTCGGCGATGATGCGCTTCGTCTCTTCGTCAATCACTTTGGCGGTCTGCTCCGAATAGGGTTTTACAAACCCGTAGTCATATCGACCCGTAGAGTCATAGAAACTGATGTCTTTCAGTTGGTCGCTCATGCCGTAATAGGCTACCATCGAGTAGGCCTGCTTCGTCGCGCGCTCCAAGTCATTAAGGGCACCCGTTGAGGTTTGGTCAAGGAATAACTGCTCTGCGGCACGACCGCCGAGTAACGAACATAACTCGTCCAAGATATGCGCTTCGTTGGTTAACTGCCGCTCTTCGGGGAGGTACCAAGCCGCACCTAAAGCCATACCGCGCGGTACGATCGTTACTTTGACGAGCGGGTTCGCCCAGCGGAGCATCCAACTGATGGTGGCATGTCCTGCCTCGTGGTATGCAATCGATTTCTTCTCCTCATCGGTCATGATCTTGTTCTTGCGTTCCAGACCTCCTACGATACGATCCACGGCGTCCATGAAATCCTGCTTGCTGATTTTCTTGCGTCCGCCTCGAGCTGCTATCAAGGCCGCCTCGTTGCATACATTCGCAATATCCGCACCCGAGAACCCCGGAGTCTGCTTGCTAAGAAAATCGATATCTACCGTCTCATCCAATTTGAGCGGACGCAGATGTACCTGGAAGATCTCCTTGCGTTCCTGCAGGTCCGGTAACTCCACATGGATCTGTCGGTCAAAACGACCGGCGCGCAGCAGGGCGGCATCGAGCACATCCGCGCGGTTGGTAGCTGCGAGGATGATCACTCCTGAGTTGGTACCGAATCCGTCCATCTCGGTCAATAACTGATTCAGCGTACTCTCGCGTTCGTCGTTACCGCCGGTCATGATACCCTTACTTCTACTTCTACCGATCGCATCGATCTCATCAATGAAGATGATAGACGGCGATTTCTCTTTCGCTTGACGGAAGAGGTCGCGTACACGACTCGCACCTACACCCACGAACATCTCCACGAAGTCCGAACCGCTCATTGAGAAGAACGGCACATCCGCTTCGCCGGCTACGGCTTTGGCCAACAGCGTCTTACCAGTGCCCGGAGGACCTACCAACAATGCTCCTTTAGGAATCTTCGCTCCTATCTCTGTGTATTTCTGGGGATTCTTGAGGAACTCTACTATCTCCTGCACTTCTTGTTTCGCACCGTATAGACCGGCCACATCCTTGAATGTCACCTTGTCTTTCTTATCGCGGTCAAAGATCTGCGCTTTGGCTTTGCCCACACCGAAGATACCGCCTCCGGATCCGCCGATACCGCGACTCATATACACGAAGAATAGCACAATCAGCACGAACGGCAGGATATTAACAAGGATCAGATACCAATAGTCATGCGATTTATCGTACTTCACATCAATTGCTGCCTGACCGTTCGCTTTACGCTCTCCGTTTACGGATTCGATGTATTTAGAAAACTCCTCTACGGATGGCACTTGTGTCTTCAGTTGTCCGCGAGCCTGCTCTCCTTCGCCCTGCGAATTGAAAACCAGGGTGTATTTGGCGGGCTTCACATTCGCTTTCAGACTCAGGTCGTCATATACCGTGATTTTATCGATTGCATCCGCTTCTATATATGCGGTAAACTTGGTATAACTCAACTCTTTGCTTGCACCTTGCCCCTCTTTGTTGCCAAAGAAATAATAACCCAACAGCACAAAAGCAAGCGTATAGAAGATCAGGCTGACCCATCTTCTCGGCCCGCTCGGTTGTCCGTTATTATTCGGCTGCAGTATTGGTTGCTTCTTTTTTGTTGCCATGTTCTTTAAACTCTAAACTTTCAACTTTCAATTACAAAATGTCCGGGAGCTCTGTAATCTTCCCATCCGCCCAAAGATGCTCAATGTCATAGAATGCACGGGGTTCGCGTTGCATGATGTGCACAAAGATCGTGCCGTAGTCCATCGCGATCCATTCTGCGTTCTCTTCACCGGCCATACTCAGCGGATGCACATGTGTCTGCGTACGAACGAAATCATTCACTTCGTCCGCGATAGCAGCTACCTGTGTGTTACTTTGTCCTTCGCAGATAAGCATCATCTCCACCGGAGCCTCGTTGATCTTGCGTAAGTCAATTGTTACAATGCGTTGTCCTTTTCGATTGCGGATACCTTCAATAATCGTATCCAATAATTTTTTTGTACTTATTTCCTTCATATAATAAAAAAACCTTTGCGGGTGCAAAGGTAGTAAAATTTTTTGACATGTGCAAATATTTACGCAAAAAAGAGTTTTTTTGCGTTCTCGGAGGTACGTTTGATGATCTCTTCGGGTGTCGTTTGGAATACTTGCGCCAACCGTTCTACGACGTACGTCATCAGTCGACTCTCGTTCCGTGTTCCGCGGAAAGGAGTAGGGGCGAGATACGGACCGTCGGTCTCCAGAACTAAGGAGTTAAGGAGTGAAGGTGTGAAGGAATGAAGGTCGGCTAACATGTCTGCTAACTTGCAGTTTTTGAAGGTGATAACGCCGCCTATACCGAGGTAAAATCCCATCTGCAGATATTGCTGTGCTACCTCTTTCGAACCGTTAAAACAATGGATCACCCCGCGGAGTGGATGAGCAAATCTGCAATCTTCAATCTGCAATTGTAAAATCTTCAGCGTATCTTCTGTTGCTTCACGATTATGGATCATCACTGGTAAGTTCAATTCCTCCGCCAGATTCAACTGCCGCTGAAAGACCTCTCGTTGGGCGTCTTTGAACGTAGTATCCCAATAATAATCGAATCCGATCTCGCCGATAGCAACTATCTCATCCCGATGACTCCGGATAGCCTGCTCAATGATCGCATATTGTGCTTCCCAATCTTCTTTCACATCCTGCGGATGAAAACCCAAAGCCGGGTAGCAATACCCCGGGTGACGACGGCATATATCGAGTATGCCTTCGATAGAAGCCGCATTGACACCCGGTATGATCATCGCCTTCACACCTGCTTCTCGCTGGCGTGCGATCACTTCTTCGCGGTCCGGTGCATACGCCTCTTCATCCAAATGTATATGGGTATCAATCATGCCATTTACCATTTGTTCATTTACGATTTACGATTGAGGATACTTGAGTCTCCGTAGGAGAGGAAGCGGAAGTCATGGGATAGGGCATAGTCATAGATCGTTTTCCAATCGCCTCCGACGAAGGCGCTAACGAGCAACAGCAATGTCGATTGCGGTTGGTGGAAATTGGTGATCAATTGATCCACAATGCGGAATGTATATCCGGGTTTGATCATGATTTGGGTCTCGGCATGTAATGTCTCCTGCCCCGTCTCCTCCAGATAGTCCACAATCGCTTGCAATGCATCCGTGACTGACAAGGTATAGTCATTCTCGTAGGGTTCGAATTGCCCGACATGAATGCTTTCGACTTTTGTCTTTTGACTTTCGACTAATTGTTTGCCGATAAAATACAAGCTCTCCAGTGTCCGCATACTCGTTGTGCCGACTGCCACAATCTTTCCTAGCTTACGTATAATATGCTCAATCGTGCTTTTCGGAACAGCGATGATCTCCGTGTGCATCGTGTGCTCGTTTGCGTCTGCGGTCTTGACGGGCAGGAACGTACCAGCACCCACATGCAGCGTCACTTCATCGGTCTCTATTCCGCGTCCGCGCAGGTCGTTCAGCACCTTGTCCGTGAAATGCAAACCTGCTGTCGGAGCAGCTACGGAACCTTTGATGCGCGAATAAACGGTTTGGTAGGTCGTCTTGTCGCTCTCCTCCGTCTTGCGGTTGAGATAGGGCGGGATAGGTAATTCACCCGCTGCGTCCAAGATCTCTGCGAACGATATGTTATCTCCATCCCATTCAAACCGAATAGCGAACGTATTCCCCATCGTCTGCTCCTTGTACGCTCGGAGGGTAATGCCGAGTCGTTCAACGTTAAACATTAAACATTCAACATTAAACTTTTTGACATTCCCCACCATGCATTTCCAGGTGCAACCGGTGGTCGAACCCAACGACAGTTGGTAGTCATGCGGCGCGATGGGTTCCAAGCAGAAGATCTCTATTCGTGCCCCCGTTGCTTTATGAAACTCCAACCGTGCCTGTATCACGCGTGTATTGTTGTAAATAAGAAGCGACTCGGGAGCAATATGATCGCCTATGCGATAGAATACATCCTCACTCACTTGCCCGTCGCGATAGACGAGCAACTTACTGTGATCACGCTCTGCCAAGGGATACTTGGCAATCCGCTCGTCCGGTAACGGGTAATTGAAATCTGCTATATAGATAGGGGTCATTTGCATATCTGTTTGCCGTCCAGCGTAAAGAGTCCTCTCTCTGTCTGCAGGTAGAGAACATTGTCCATACAGATGATTCGATTCTTTTTCGCCCCATCGTTCACCATTTCAAAACCTTCGCCTGCCTGCCGCGTATATTTATAGATAGGCGGCTCGCCATCAGAATCGCTGGTCGTATAGAAAGTATTGTCATCCAGCCAGCAGATAGCTTCACCCTGCCACTCATACTCGTAGCAGTCGATCACCTCTGGTTGACGCTTCACTGTTTCGGCTATACTCTCGCTACCCTGGCGCTCCCAGTATAGTACCCACGAATAAGCGGCTTCGATATTGTTGTGGTTCTTGATGAGCACATACTTGCCATCTGCAGAGATGTCAGCGCCGGTTACCAGATGAAAACCGCGGCACTGCTGGCTCTTAGCATTGATACCGATGTCCGATTTAAGTCCGAGGTCACATACATAGGTAAGGGTTTGCGTTGCATCTCCATAGTCCGTACGGAAGGGTAGACTGAATACTTGACAAACGTTGTAATAAACCTTAGTAATGATATAAAGGGTTTGCTCTACGTTGTCATACATCAGTGCCTCGTTATTATGGCTACGTCCGTCCGGATATACATAATGAATCTGCGAGGGATCTACATTTATTTCGCCTCCGGTGATGGCGGGTTCTTCAAAATAGACAATGCTGTAGAAGTCATCCTCTTCGTTGTTGTCGCCAAACGCACCGATAAAGAGATAGTTCTTTCCGTTATAAACACCGCCGCATAGGTCTTCCCAGTCCCAATAGCGGATATTTAACGTCTTAAGATTTGGGAAATTGACCTTCATTGCTCGCTCTTGTCCCTGCTCAGTCGTGGCGATAATATAATCTCCGAAATTATCACTCTCCATCCAGATGTAGCCCGGCGTGGTGCGTGAGCAAGCAATGCCTGAAACTTCGTCTAGCTTGAGGCTCTCGCTTACCGCACCAATCTGCGTGCGTGTGAACTGCTTGTTATGCGGCAGAATGACGCCGTTGTACATCAGTGAATCCGGATTGTCGGTTACAGGAGGCTCCTCTCCATCGTCCAACACGGTGAGTTGGATATTACGTAAGTCAAACGAACCGGAGGTAGTTTGACCGGGATTAACGATAAAGCCAAGCCTTGTAAATGCTTGTGTACCGATGGCATAGCCGGGTGCATCCCAATCCAAGTTACCATCCGGTGCGATAATCTCACTCTGCCATGTAATATGCTGTATATTCGGCCAATAATCGTTTTGTATCCAGCGATTACCCTCTACATCTCGAAGATATACGAAGAGGACGATTCCATCCTCAAATCCAGGCGCACCATCGCCTTTGTACTCATAGGCGATAGTCGGAATCTTAGTGAGGTTGTCAAGTGCGAACTCAACTCCTGCCCATTGCCATCCTCCGGCAGAGTACTGAACATGTAATACACCATCCGTTACGGTCGGTGTAGCAGAACAACCTGTATATGCAATCGGCGTTGCAGCATTCAGGTTGATGTTAATCACTTTTGCCTGAATAGATATCGCTGCACAAACAGTTGTAACTAATAAGAATAATTTTTTCATAGTATTTATTAATTTTATTAATAATAGACCGCTTCGCTCAAAGAGAAAAGACCGCTAACGCTCAAAGAGAAAAGCGGCTTTGAGTCCCGCAGGGACGGTCTTTCGACTTTTCTCTTTCTACTATTTCGACAAAGCGTACATAGCGAAGGCGGCACAGCAAATGCCGGCAATCTGCAGCGGATTAGGGATGACGCTGAGGATGATGAGCGACAGCAGTACAGTCACCATCGGCGAAAGACCTTCCATCGGGGATACGATGACGGCCTTACCGTAACGGTAAGCATATACGAGCGTCAGCGCACCGATCGAGTTGAGAATCTGGATTCCGAAGCATCCGAGACTGGTGCTTGCCGATGTCTGCGCAGCAAAGAACGCAGCGGCATCCGGACTCATATACCATGCTACAGGAATGAGCACCAGACCCGAAATCGCCATCCAAACGAAGATGGACTCGGCGTCCATGCTGTTGTTGGCAAATTTCATGAAGAAACCCTGAATACCCCATGCTAAGAGCACCAGGATAGCCAATACGATCCAGAGCCATCCGCTGACCGGACTGCCCTCCTGACCTGTCTCTAACGAGAGCAGCAGGATAGCAACCAGCGCCACGATGATACCGGCTATCTGCCAACGCGTTGCTTTCTCCTTGAGGAAGATAGCCGCGAGGGTGATCACGATCACCGGCGACATCGAGATAAAGGGATAGATGATATAACTCGGACCGAGCGTCAGCGCTTTGAAGAGCACAAGTTGACCTCCTGCGCCGAGCAAACCGACCGTGCAGCCCAGCAGTATCGATTTGGTGTCGCAAAGGAACTTACCTTTGTTGATGACCAGCGCGACTATCGCGCACGGGATCATCGATAATGCCCAAAGAATATATACTACGGTATCAGGAATACCGTTTTGGATCTGATATCCGGAGAA
>Ga0247611_10003908_pt1 | contig 21416 bp, 19 predicted proteins | sample 177DNAGHGhighgp2_FD_192422 | JGI IMG/M metagenome (GOLD analysis project Ga0247611, IMG submission 192422) | Sheep rumen microbial communities from Palmerston North, Manawatu-Wanganui, New Zealand - 1770 DNA GHGhigh gp2 | ecosystem: Host-associated > Mammals > Digestive system > Stomach > Rumen... | reverse complement strand
AAGAAAGAGCCAGAAAAAATAGAAAAGAAAGAAAAAGAAAAGATAGAAATTCCAGAAGAATATGATGTGATTTCTGTAAAAGATTCTAATGGTGATAAAGATGATCCTATAGAATTCGTTGAGAACGTTGAGTTCGATTTTGAAGAAGAAAGACTAAAATTTACTCTTACTCAATCTTTAGAGGAAGCTCTCCCTTACGATACTTTTAAAGCATTCGTAAAGAAACTTAAACTTGAAGACAGTATAATTTATATATCGAAAAACGATGAAAACTATCCAGCAAATAAAGTAGATCTAAAAACGGATGAAGAAGTAGCTGGTGACCGAGTCCGATGTGCCGTGACATATTCCGGAAACTCTAAAGAAGAAAAAGAGTAATATTTCGTCTATGACGAAGAAGACAAATGAAGACGAAGCTATCGAATTGAAAGATCAGCTCGTATATAAGTATCGGCCAAAGAACCTTGACGAAATGGTTCTTGATGCTGACATTAAAGACTATTTCAAGAACATGGTCAAGTCAAAGTCTCTGACTAACATGACTTTGATTGGTTCTCCTGGTTTTGGAAAGACTACATTAGCGCTATGTTTAGCGAATGAAGTCAACGCAGTTGTCCATTTCGTGAAATGCGCGATTGATGGACGAGTCGAGTATATCAACTCGACATTGAAGCCGTTCTGCGATTCAATGAGTCTTGATGGACGCCCGAAGATCGTGATTCTTGACGAGCTTGATTCAGCATCGAGCACACAGCAAAGTTCGTTCCAGAAGTCTCTTCGCTCATTGATTGAATCAGCTCCAGATACGGTTTTCATCTGCACAGCAAACTACAACAATATCATTGGCGCGGTGCTTTCTCGCTGTCCGCCAATCAAGATTAGTTTTTCAGCAAAAGATCTTGCTGTCCGCGTAAAACAGATTCTCGATGAAGAAAAGATAGAGTATTCGCAGGATTCGCTGAAGGACTTCTTCAAGAACGTAGTTAAACGGCTATATCCAGACATTCGTTCGATCTTAAACTATCTTCAAGCAAGCACGACTACAGGTGAGCTTATAACAACGAAGTCTGCTGTTGCTGAATCTGATAAGAATTCTTTCATTTCAGAACTAATAGACGAAATCAAGAAGAACAAAGACAAGCCACTTGAAATACGGAAGTTCTACATTGCGAACAAGGAAAGAATCTCAGACCACCAAGCGTTTTCGTCAGAACTTTACAACTACGTGCTTGACAACGGAATCGTCACTGACTTCAAGACAGTCATGAGAATGTCTGACATTATGTTTCAGATGAATCAAGCGATAGACAAGGAAATCCAATTCTACAATCTAATAGCAACGATAGCAAATTCATTGAACTAATGAAAGATCTAGACAAGAAAATAGAAATACCGATTACTGACGTGTTTCCGAACGAAGAATACGATTTCACGAAGCACTTCGAGAATCCTGACAACTTAGACGAACTTGCTGATTCTCTAAACATTCCATTAGAGTTCGTTGAAAGAGAATCTAAAGTTGGCAAGTTTGAAGCGGATATCTTCGCTAAATCGAACGAAGAAAACGTCATCATAGAAAACCAATATGGTGTTTCTAACTTCGACCATCTTGGAAAGCTTATAACGTATGGCAGCGGAAAAGACGCTAAGATAGTAGTTTGGATAGTCGAGCGAGCAAGAGACGAGCATATAAAAGCTATAAACTGGCTCAATGACGTATCGTCTATAGATTTCTATTTAGTCGAAGTAAAGACGTTTGTGGTAAAGAATCCAAGAACTAAGGCTAAGACTAACCCGTTTGTAGAATATCAAGTTGTGGTAAAGCCAAATGAGTTCTCAAAAGAAACAGAGAAACAGAAAACCCCGTCGCAGCTTATCTATTGGCTTCCGCTATGGAATAGAATCAAAGATATCTTAAAAGACAAGCCGCAATTCAACAAAGAGTTCCGCTGCATGTCTCCAAACAAAGGTTGGATGAAAATAAAGACCGACGAATGGGATGAGATCGATTTTGGGTTCTCTGTATGCAAAAGCAACATGAAGGCGTGCGTTTCTATAAAGAAAGAATTCTATGACGAAAAGCTTCCAAAACTTTTTGACAAGATAGAACAAGAATCTTTACTATCAAAAGACTTTGTAGATGAAAGTTTTAGCGAGACTTACAACTGCGTTAAGCGACAGTATGGGCTGAAGCTTGACTTTGACAATCCAAAGACTTGGGATGCTGTAATAGAAAAGCAGATCGAAAATGCTCTTAAGATCAAGCATCTAATAGAAGAAGCATTGAACAAACAGACTAATTAAGAATCGGTTCTGTCTTATTAGTCTACCATAAAGAACCACAATACACAAGAACAAAATGCCAAAAGAAACAGAAAAAGCAAACAATAACGTGATAGAAGAAATGATTGAGTCTGAAATGGGAAAGGACGCAGTCATTGCAGTAAACATTAGGTATTCAAAGAACTCAATGGATGGAAAGCCTTCGAAGAAAAAGAATCTTCCAGACACGTTCGTACTTGATCTTCCTGAGAGAATCACACAGCTACCGGACAAGTCAGATCAGAAGTATCTCGACCTGATTGAGACGTTCGTCTATAACACGCTGTCTAAGAAGTTCCAAACAAACGTTGAGTACTGTCAGATCTGGATTCAATAGTCTAAGCAAAAGCTTCTTTGACGCTTTTCGAGCCTACGGCATATTTCGCCGTAGGCCTTTTTGTCTTTATCGTATACTTTGCCGCTTCAGGCGTTCCAAGTTTCTTGAATAGATCTTCAGGAACTATCTTCTGTACGTATATCTTATATTTGTCCCACATCATCTTCTGATGTATAGATAAGTTTCTATCCCCAGCAAAGCGGTTGAATCCGCCCTTCACGTCAACGAATACTACAGCGTTTCCATTCGCGTCTATCGCTTCGATTGGTATCTTGAAATATTCTGACAATTTCTCCCCATAGAGTTTGTTAAAAACGATTCTAAAGTCAGCAGTATACACGTGGTCAGCAAGCAGATGTTTTTCTTTCTTCTTTGGGTTTCCAAACGCGGGAACATACTTGAACTTTTCCGTCAGTAAGAATTCTTTAGGCTGATATTCGTATTCAAGTACGATTCCAAGCTTCTTGCATTCTATCAGCCACGAGTAGAAATACCATTCCTCACTTGAATCGACTTCAACGTTTTCGTTCCTAATCTCGTCGAAGAAAACAACTGTCGATCTTTTATTCTTTCCCATAATTCTTATCTCCAACTATTTCCCCAAGTACCACCATCGAAGTCAGCATCAGTCCAGCCTCCACCCATTTCTAATTCTGAAGAACCTCCTCCAACAAAGTATCCAGGAACGCTAAACGTCCCAGGCTGCTGCTGTTCGTTCTGCTTCATAAGCGGATTGAACGGATCTATAAATTGCCTATTGTAATCTGTAGAACTTATCTTTTTCTCTAAGTTCTTAATCTCACGTTCTTTCTGTGCTATTTGTTTTTTCGTTTCTTCGTTTTCTTTTTTCTTCTTTCGCTTCTCTATAACTGTTTCTTGAAATTCTTTGTAGTATGGAGATTCGTATATTGCTTTAAGTTCATCGTCTGTATAATCTATTCCAGGCATAAGTTTCTTTGGATAGATGACTCCTAGCGAGCTTGTGAAGTATTCTACAGCTATGAAGTATTTCTCTACTATGCTTGGTTGAAGCAGATACGCTGCCCAAACTAAACTCATAACTAAGTCATCGTGAGCATTGCCCATAGCAGCATACGATCCAACAGAAGCAGTGGTTTCTTTCTTCACAAAAGTACCAATTTCACGGAGAAGATCCGCGTCTTTGATTATCCAATCGAAGCCCTGAGTAGTAAACATGTCTCGGAGCCACAGACAAGCTTTTGGCTTTATAGACGAATGCGCTCTAACTCCCCATGGATTGTTCTTCACTCCTTCTTTAACGATGTTTGGATATTCGTAGTTTATCCGTAGAACATCAATATAGCCTATGCCAACCGCATTGTTTTCTACTATTAGAGGCGGCTTTCCGTAAAGTTCAAGAATCTTGTTCGTGACATAGGCGAACTCCAAGACTGAAGTATCGTTGTCAGCAAATTTGCAGACAAGCTGTATCTTTCCTAGATCAGTAACGTCCCAGACATTTAAGACTGAACTATCTCTACCTGTTCCTTCTGCAACGTCTCCAGAAGCAAGATAAGTGTGCTTTGGATCGAAGCACTCCCACATCGTGAAGTTAAAGACTTTAGTTTCATCTTGTGAAACGATCTGCATTTCTCTTCCTTCAGCATCGCCTTGAAGCTTATATTGGTCTAACCTCATCTTGTATTTTTCAAGAATGTCTTCTGGAATTAGCTTTCGAAAGTCAGATGGAGAAAGGAACTCGCAAGCAAACTCCTGGTCCCAGCGCTTCTGTCCAATCGAAGCAATCGTCATTTCCTTGAACTTCTCGTCTCGTCCAGGAACGTCCCACCAATGCATTTCAAATGGTTTCCATCCTTCATCGTTCTTTGTCTTGTCATGGGCTTTGGTCCAAAGATCGTAGTACAGATTGTCAGCCGTTCCATTTGGAGTTGAAACGATAATCATCTTTCCATCCTTAGCAGTAGCTAGGACAGGATATATAGAAGTAAACAGACGGTCAGCTATATTCTTTGGAAGGAACGCGAATTCGTCTAGACAGACGATCTGCGCTGAGAAACCTCTAGCAGCATCTGAGCTTGATGCCCAGCCTCTAATTTCGGATCGATTTGAAAACATTATCTGACCCTTGTTCCAAATTATGACTTTTGGCTTTATCCAAGCCGGCAAATATTCGTAGCCAAGTTGAATGCGCGAAACGATTTCAATAGCTGTTGCTGCTTTGTTTGCTAGAATCATTGCTTTCTTTTCTGGAAAGAAGATTGTGCTCCATAAAAGAAAGATAGTATAAGTTGTTGTTTTAGAACTTTGACGAGCACTGAGTACTACACAACGATTTTCGTCTTTGAAGAATTTTAGCATTTCTTCTTGCTTGGGATACATCTTAATGGTCTTAACGCCTTCATTAAGAGTTAAGATCTTAAAGTATGTGTTTGCGAAATAGACTATATCCTTCTTACATTTTGCTATTTCTCTAACTCTCCATTCATATTCTTCTTTAGATATAAGATCTTTAGGAGAGTTTAACTTTTTTATAGTAGATATATTCTGTTCGTTCATGTTAGAAATCTTTTTAACTTTCTCAACTTTTTAACTATCACATAGCTATTTACATAGATATAGGTCTTATATTATCAGATTTCTTTCTCAGTACAATATCATAAGTCATGGCCAGAAAGTTCTTCACAGCAGATTGGCATCTATCGTCAAGAATAGTAAACAAAGTCTATGCTCGTCCATTTGCTGACGTCCATGAGATGAATGAGAAGCTTATAGAAAACTGCAATTCTATAGCATCAGCTGAAGATATAGTCATCCATCTTGGAGATTTTCTAATATATGGAGAAAATGGTGCTGAAGAACCAGGTCTTAAGATAAGTCCGTCTTATTTCATAGATAAGATAAACGCCACGTTTGTGAACATTGAAGGAAACCACGATCCAACAAATAAGACAAAATCTATCGGATGGTTCATGCAGACGCATCTTGGAAATGTCTTCGACGATGTTTCTATGGCGCATTGGCCAAGCTATAATTCTAAAATACGAGATTTCATGAAGCCTGGTTGGATACATCTTTGCGGCCACGTCCATGACAAGTGGAAGCATTATATTGACAGAGAACGGCAAGTCTTGAACATAAACGTTGGTGTAGATGTCTGGGGATATAGACCGGTTTCTGAAACAGAACTTATATCGTATATCAAGAATCTAATGCCAGAAAACATTGTATAGAAACGTAAATATTGTTTGATGAAAATAAACATCAGACCAGCTAACGAACAGCAAAAAGAAGGACAGCAAGACAGTAAGTTTAACGTGTCAAATGGACAGATGCAGCTTGACGTCAAGGCTGAATCTAGTTTCTTAAATCCAGCAATCAATTCAAAGCAGAAACTAATTGACTGGGTAATGACTATGCTTGGTGCTCCTCTCGTTACTGTAGAACTAAATGAGACTCAATTCGATGCTATTATAGGCGATGCTGTAGAACTGTATACGAAGTTTGCTTCGTTTGGTGAAAAATACTTGCTTCTTGATTTAAGAAACTATGATGCCGCAAAGGGATTCGATACCTCTAAATACAGAATAACTTCTATTCGAGACATGTCTACTACAAGAGATACTCTATATGGAGTAGCTATGTCTGATCCGTTCTTTGGATTCAATGCGTGGCTGAATGGAGGAAACGGTGCCGGATGGGGTTTTGCTGGAGGAGTTCTTGGAGGAGCAGGAATCGGCAATTCAAATGGGTTTGGTTGGAACTGGGGCGGTGGCTTCGTATCGTACCAATGCGCTCAAGAATTTTTACAGACGGCGCATAAGCTTACTGGCCTAAATCCTGACTTCAATTTCGACCATATGCATCAGAGACTGTTTATCTATCCAGCACCAAGAAAATGCAAATGCAGTTTTAGAAGATGGATTCTAATCACTTGTGAAATAGAACCAACTATGGATGAGCTTTATGGAAACAATTTCTTGAAGCGAATAGTCTTAGCAAAGGCAAAGATTCTTTTAGGAACGATCCGGTCGAAATTTCAGAACGTTCAGCTCGTCGGTGGTGGAAACATCGATACTTCCATAAAAGAAGAAGGACAGGCGGAACTTGATAAGATAATGGAAGAAATCCGTTCGTCAGAGGCTGTTGGCAATATATGGTACTTCGTATAGTGATCTAAAAATGAAAATAGTCTCAATTAGACAAATTTTAACAACATTTATGGCGATATGTATGGTATCGTCTATTATTGGATGCAAGACAATAAATAAGCATATGTTTGAACAAGCAGATAAACACAGCACAGGAGTCTTATGCATTGGCATGGAGACAAGCAGATATGGAGCATGTCCTGGGGCGCAGGTCGATGCTACAAGAATGCACAAGTTATTGAAGAAGTATTCTGACAGCGCAACGCTTCTTATTTCACAGCAAGCTACTAAAGCGGCTGTAGTACAGAAGATGGTAGAAGTGTGTCAGAAAGATCTAGCAATAATCTTCTATTCTGGACACGGCGGTGACCAAAGACAAAGCACAGCAACGAAGTTGAATTGGCCAGAGCCAACAGGTAAGGACCAGTTCTTATGCTTATACGATGCTCCAATGCTCGATGATGAGATATGGAACGTGATATGTGGCGCGAATGGTAGAGTAGTTCTTATATGCGACTGCTGCCACTCTGGCACGATGTTTAGAGCTCCAATGGACTTTGCAGCGAAGAAAGTAGACGAAGGACTCTTTGGTGCTGGAAAGGAACCGCGCCTATGGTATATTGGTGGCTGCATCGACCAATCGTATTCATATGGAGACGCGAATGGCGGTTTGCTAACAAACGCATTTTTGCAGAAGTTCAAAGAAGAACGCACATACGATTCTATGTGGAGGCTGCTTCACAACGATAAGTACTTGAATCAAAGCGAACAAGTACAGAATGCAGTAATAGGCGAATCGTTTAAAGACTACTTAATTTTTAGATAAGGATATAAAAATGACAGACTTAGAAACAGCATTTGAAGAAACAGGCGAGCAGCTTGATAGAATAATTGCGGCTTTTGAAAGACAAGCTCCAGGACCATCTGCACCGTATGGCGTCAAAAGATCGAATGGAACTATTATTACAAACAGTCTTCCTAGTGCTTTCAATTTACCTCCAGAGCCAGGCTGGCAAGATAATGTAAGAAACCGAGAACAAATAATTATACATGATGGCGACGAAAGAGAGTGGTATTTCGATCCAAGTGGCAACGGCGGACAGTACAATGGCATAGCAGTAAAGACAACGACATATATGCCAGAAGTAGTAGCATGGATAGATTATTCTACGCTTGCAATTACAGTCTTGAATCAAGAATATTCAATTGAATGGATTTAATCTAATCGTACATCGTATTTTTCCTGAAGATTATAGTAATACTACTTCAAATATCCATCTATGCTAAGACGATATTGCTTGGAGAAAGCCCCCATGGATATCTTTTATATTGGCCTGGTAAACTTTCTATAATCTTTTGGATATACGGCAGCATGTTAGATACCGGTGTTCCTATATTGTGGAATGTTAGATAGAATGTCTGATCCATATTAGCGAACGAATTCTGTCCAATGAATACATTTGATATTGGATACTGCGAATCGTTTGGATCTATATAGACGTCTATCGTTATAGTATTCCTACTGGTATCTGGATTGACTTTTGCAAACTTAAGACCATTGAATGCATCAGGCTTAATGTCTTCGATCCAAGCAAAAGAAATATCTTTTGCAATGGTTATTTTAGCATTCTCAAACGCATGATGGCCAACCTTTGTAGCAAAGTCAGATGGGAAGTATGTAAGTTTCTTACAATTGTAGAACGCATATCGTTCTATGTCTAATCGTTCACTACTATTTCTCTTTACACCACCAAAGCAATTACCAAATTTACCGGCCGCGTCTTCCATATAAGTTCCTGTTAGATTCGTGCAGTTATAGAACGCATATTCTCCTATTTCAGTAAGCCAGTTTGCTGTTATTTCTTGGAGATAAGAATAGTTTGCGAACGTGTATGGCTTTATAGTACTTCTTTCTACATTTACAGAAGAAACCAAGTTTCCATTTAACAAAAGTTTGGTATCAGTATTCAGTATTCCATTTGAGAAATCTATGTTTAACCAAGAACTAATAGACGGAATGTTGATTTCTTTTAGACTGCTATTCGTATTGTCGCCTATCTGCGAAATGCCTTCTGTCAAAGTAAGAGACGATATGTTTGGACAGTACAGGTATAGATAATTCTTTATTGAGGTTTGATCTGTAGAAGTAGAAAGTCTCTCAATGCTTCTACAATTGTATAGATCGCCATTCGTGTATACAAGTTCTGTTACTTTATTTCCGTTGTTGTAGAGATCCCAATATGTGTTAATGCGGTTGCTGTCTTTAACTTCTAAGAATGAAGATATAGATTCGGTGTCTATAGCAGATAGTTTTGGAACTAAGTTTGGCATGCTGTGGCCAATATAGTAAAGTCCGGAATCTTTATCTATATTCTTTACAGACTCAGGAAAGAATATGCTCTTTAAATTGCCATAGTAGTTTTCAGCAACAAAGCCATCGAAATATCCAAACGCATTTTCTTCTATAGAAGATATAGTATTTCCAAGTTTTAGATCTTCAACGTATCCAACATAGTTTATAGATTCGTTCTTAAAGTCGTTTACTACATCGTATGCGACTTTGATTCCATCTGGATACGTAGCGACTGTCTTACTTGGATTTGCCATTTCAGCAAGATATTCGTTCAAAGAATATAAGAAACAGCCATCTTGGCAATAGACACTCAATGGAGAATTTCTTTCAAACTTTACTCCAAAATAGTTTCTATGCTCATTGCTGAAATAGTCGGGATCGTCTGTATTGTGGTCAACAGTTTCAAGGAATAAGAACTTCATCTGCGAGACTGTCTGCTGCGGAAAACTTATAGACGAAATGCCGTCAGTGCCACTTAAAACTTCTTTTAGCGAATGGCTAATGTTTCCAGACGTTGATAGAATATTGCCGTGGAATATACTAGAACGTCCCGAATAGAACATATAAGATGATAGATTCCGCGTAAAGAAACCTTGGTTTATATACCATTTCTTAATATCGAACGTAGCTTCAGTTAGATTCTTACAGTTAGCAAACGTTTTATATAGTCCTCCCTTAAGCGAATTGATAGAAATGCTGACAGAAGATATGCAGTCAGTAGATTGAAGAGCAGAATTTAGAAAAGTTCCACTGACATCCTTTATCGAGTCGTTTGGCTCATATTTGTCTGGAATGACAAATGCTTTGAATTTAGAAGGATCGTCGCATTTCTTTTCTACTAGCATCCCGTTGTTGAATTCGTACAGATCGTTTATCTTTATACCATAGAATGGCCTAGAATCGAAGTCAGAAAGAACGTCTATCATTTCAGAATCACTGTGATAGCCATCCATATTGGATCTTTCTCCAATAGCAGTCTTGATGTCTTTCTTTGCTTTATAGATAGCAGAAAGGCCATTTCTAAAACTATCGTCGTACTTTAATATCGAGATCATTGCTGAAGTTCTCCATTTATCCAGGTAGCTGTAAGATTAGTCATGTAAGTGTTTTTTATAGAATTACTTCTTTGACAGAACCAATATAAGAACTTATCCATGCTCGATATAGAAAGATCTGTTACTGTACTTAAATCGTTTAGACTCCACAGTGCTGAAAGATTAGTATTAAGAGTATTAGACAATATGTGCTTAGCATTCGTATTAAGTACAAAGTTTCCGGAAAGAGCTCTTATCGTATTTCCATATGTGGAATAGATGTTTCCGGCATCTACGCCATGGACCGAAGAAAGGATGTCTTTTACTTCATTCTTAAAGAAAAGTTGAGAAGAAAGATAAGATGAGATTAACGTGTCTGTCTCATTCATGCTTTATGCCTCTGCATTCATATATTGACTATCTAATATGTCTTCGATTTCTTCAATCTTAGTCATGGAAGATGCTTGAGAAGAAAGTGTTGGAATAGCTTTCATAAGCTCGCAAACAGCTATGCCGACTCCTTTGAGATCGTCGATCTTTATGCCATCGAAATCATCATTGGTAGCCACCGTGCCAAATTTGTCTTTTGGTATGATAAAATTTCCGGTACTGCCACTAGTAAATACTAAATCGCCATTCTCATTACTATGAATCCATCTTCCAGAAATAAGTATGTATGACTGCACATAAACGTCATCGCAATACAAGCTACCGTTTACAGTGACTTGGCCGTTCGGTGAAGTTATAACAGCGTTGTCTAAATCTATAACTTTTGTCTTATTTGAATTACCAATAGACTTACAATAGTTTGTAGAACTATTGCCGTTCTTATACCACATATTGTTTAAGATTATCTCTGTAAGATTCATTAGATTGGTTCTCCTAAAATTTCTTGTATAGTATCTGTCCAAACGGAATGGTCTATTTCTTTATCTGGATATCCATCTACAAATATGTTGAATGCTGATAACACGGTGTCTATTATTCCACGATATCTATCTACATCAGATTCAGACAGCACTTCACAATTTCTATCTCCCCATGGAAAATAACTATTGTTAAGCTTGTCATAAGATATGTTAGCTTCTCCAAAATGAATTCCATTATAGTTTGTTTCTAAAGCAGATAGTTGTGACTGCCCCTGAACGCTAAGAGACACGGACTCATGCGGATTCACTATTGCAATTCCATTGTTTTCTAAATCTATAACGATTCCGGTGGAAAGCGATGAGGAAAGTGAATTGCAATAGTTGTACTCATGAGTAGAACCTTTAGTCCAAATACCACTTAAAATGTCGGATGCTGTGCTCATTGTGCTTGTTCGGCGTGGATTTCTACTGTAAGATTGTCTGCTACAGACGATAGATACTGAGCAGCATCTACTTTATTAGATCCAACAGCTATCTGCCAATGCGGTATAGCTGCTTGGAATGTTATAGGCCATCCTTTATCATTTAAAGTATTGTTTATATCGTTCAGCATATTGCTGTATATTTCAGATTCTATACTCATTAGATTTGTGCCATATTGAACATTTGTTTCAACATGGTCAGGAATAGCTAATTGCTGGCCGAGTTCGTCGGTAAATGCTCTAAACGTTACAGTAAATTCTGCTACATTTCCTGTAAGTTCTACTATATTATCTTGAATATTGTTAGGATTGTTAGTCCATGCTAAATCAGATAGTCTATATTCGTGATTCCATGCTACATCTACAAACTTATTTTCATTGTATAGAACATTCGTTGTTGGCGGATTTTCTATGATTTCTGTAGATCTATCTATTTCTGACTGACCGCGTTCAAGAAGTTCTGTTGGTTTCTGACTGCTTGGATTTCTTAACCAAACGTTTCCAACTAATTCCTTTCCATCATAAGAATCTCCGGCTATATGCTGGCCATATATCCATGAAATGCTTGCTGAAAGCTTTGCTACTTCTGTTGCGCTTGCAGTAATGGTAACGTCGTCTCCAAAAGTAGGATCAGATTCTTGCTTTTGAAGATCTGATAATTCTTTATCCCAAACAATTGGACTACCCCAGCCACTCTTGAATTCATTAGAATCTATTGTTGGATATGGCACGGAAGCTATAGTTGATGGATTGAAGAATGTCGAGCATATTTCGTTTCCTTCAGAAGTAAAGCCAGCTCCATAGACAAAGTGGAGTTTTGGAAGTTTCAAGACATTTCCTTTAAAAGTAAGATCGTTGTCTCCTGGATATAGCTTGTCTGTATTCTTTATCTTTTCAGACGAGCCATCTCTGTCTAGATACCAACCGAGTGTCTGATCTTGCTTCCAATCATATGAATCTAAGTTTGCTTCTTCCTCAGGAAGTATGACTTGTCCTTTGTGCTGAGCAAGATATACTTCCTTTACTGTTGGATATTTTGGATCTGAGATCTCTTTATATGAGAAATCGGTGTTTGGAGTCTGATCCGCGTATGTCTTCCAAGCCTCTTCGTCGCTTATCTTAAATAAGACTTTGCTTTTGATTGGATCGCACGCAAGTTGAAAGTTTTCTATCTTTGTAGGCTTTCCATCTATGTTTACTCCGTCAGTCTCATTAACGAATTCTAAGCGTATATTGTTTATTTCTACATTCTTGTAAGTTGCCATTTTGAATTACCTCATTTAAGATTTATGCGATTTCAAATGCTTTGATTATTCTATCATCATCTCCAACTTTAATTATAATTCCTCCGCCGTTTTGAATACTAGCCATAATTGTTTGCTTTGCTTTTGTCTGACGGTCTTCACCTTCCTGTATTTCAACATCCCCAGTCAACTGATAGCCATTGTTTAATGCTACTGGAGTACCTTTAGGATTACCTATTATAGCAAAGTCATCTCCGTATGTTACACTCTCTTGAGTTGTAGGAGCATCTTTTGATATATAAAAAGTATAATGTAAGTTTGGCTTATGCATATCAAGAAAATTGTACACTAATTCTTTTGTTTGATTTATATCAATTGTAATAGAAACATTTGTAGTTACTTCATTTGCAGTTATAATTTCTCCATTTGGATCATTATTACCTTTTCTTAAGGTTAATGTATAGCCATCTTTTATCTTTGGACGTCCAAAATAGGTTTTAAAATGATCTATTTTAAATATACCATCTTCATAGATTATCTGTGGATTATCACAAATAGACATGTCTTCTGTCATAGTATCTTTGTTGTATCTAGTTACCGGATCATCGGATGCAATTCCATTCCAATCAAAATCGGTAGCATAATGAAAATGAGCCTTACAATATAAGCTATTTAAATAAAAAGCGTGTGCTACAATAATAGAATTATCTCCGTCTTTTAAAGCTTGATTTCCTTCAAGTCTTAAACACTCTTTAGTTATTAAATATTTATATCCATTGTATGTTATTATTGAATTATTAGTAATAGTAGGTTCTGTATAAAGGGTTTGGTTTTTATACGTTAGTCCATATGGAGCCTTAATTATTTGTTTTATTGGAACATCATTGCTAAAACGTATGCTATAATTATTACCCCATCCAGCCTCAGACCTTGGTATGGTGCTAGTAAACGACCCCATTTTAATACAATATTTATCTTCATAAAGTTTTGGATAACAAATACGTTGCGGCATACTATGAAGATCGTCTATATTTATATCTGAAAAACTCCAAAATCCAGCATTACTTGTAACTTTTAAATATGCCGAATTTTCTTCATGGTCTACACAATAATTATATCTTGGTACTATTTCATTATCTTCAAACTCTTGTTGAAATGTTAATATTTGTCTTCTAGATGATGGTGAAATTGTCTGAGTCAATACTTGTCGTTTTGCATCGTATTTAGAATTTATTTCAACGCTTTTTATTGTTTCTATTTTTTCAAGTCCATGGTTTATAACAGTTAAAGGATATTCATCTATTTCAGAATCAGCTGTTGTTTGTTGACCAGGCATAGGATCTGTATCACCAGGTTTTGGAGTATATGTTGGTGTGCTAAATATAACAGACAAAGTATTATAACTTTGCTTTGTTTTATCATAGTTTGGAATTACTGATCTGTCATCTGTTAATGTAATGGATCCGGTTGGTGTATATGGATCATCTTTTTTAAGAGTCCATATTTGCTCATCTTTTATAATGAATTCAGCCGGCCATAATGGAGTACTAGTACGTTCATATTTATCAATATCTACTGTATCATTATAATAATGGTTAAATGAATAAACATTTTGTAGATCTTCTGTTAAAAAGTTTAAAGATACTTTGGGAAATTTATCTATAATTATATTTAATTTGTTTTCATTATTAGTTATACTATTAAATTCATATTTAGCATCTTCAGTATTTTTATAGAAACTCATACCCATTATTTCATTCTTTACAGTTTCTTCGATATTTTCCTCGTCCATGCGGCCAATGCGTTTATATGTGTTATGAGTTTCTTCATTTGTTTTTTTATTATGAACCGTAACATCTATTTCTATTGTGTATAATGTAAGATTTACTGTTATATCTTTTTTCTTTTTAAACGCCTCATCGCTATTTGGATCAATAGAAGGAAGTACTTCAACTTGATAAACGTCTCCACTATTATAATGTTTATTATAATCTTCTTCTTTAATATCTGTCATAAAAATATTGTTATTACCAAGTATAAGATCTTTTATATCGTTATCGGTTATTTGAGGATCAAACATTTTCTCAAACCGATGATACCAATCATAAAAATTTCTTTTTGTATAAACATCGCGTATTCGTTCAGTATCAGTACATTGAGTAATTTCTGTAAAGTAAGGTAAAAGATTAACTTTTTGATAATTTACAATTAAAGTCAAATCAGGTACGAATATACATTTTATGTCTATGCTGTTGTTATTTCCAACGTTAAAATTATAATCTATTTGTAAATCTTTGACATATTTGTTTTTTTCATATACTTTAGAAAGAATATTTGTTTTAACAGTTCTATCTATTACAGTATTTTTAGGAACGCCATAAGTTATAAATTTTGCACCAGATTTTAAAGTATCATAGTTTTCATAATCGTCTTCATATATGTATATTTTTAATATACACAAGTTTTCATTACTATAAGATGCAATGTAGTGACTATCTTCAACAAGAATTAATTCATTTTCATTATTTATTTCTGGATTAAAAGATATCAACGATTTATTAAAATTTTCAATTGTCTTATAATGTTCTTCTGCTTTAAATTTAATGTCGGACTTTGTATACCTAGAATTTGGAGTTGTTACCTCTAACTTATCATTTTTTCCATCATCATTATAATCTATATCAACTGTAAGATTCCAAAGACCATACGCATTAATTTCTATTACATTTTGAGGATCTGCAGCTATTTCTTTAATTTTTGTCCCAATAGTATCGCCTGGCTGCTCAGATGCAACCCAAGAATTAGATCTAAAAGTATAATTAGGTCCGCTTTCTCCGTCTACACTATATGCATCTGGCCATGTATGCGGTTCAAAATATCTTATTACATTTATAGCATTAGGTTTAACAGAAGTAGGTCCAGTGTAATCATTAGGATTAGTATAGAACGTTACCTTAACGCCGTTCTTGTGATGCTTCGCGTGCTCTGTCTTTCTTTCTGCTTCTTGGGCATCGTTTAAACCATTAAAATTATCTCTTATTGTTTGAAATTCATTTTCATAATTTGGTTCTTCGATTGCACGCAAATTATCTATTATTGGACCGCTGTTTCCTTTAAATGTTGTAAGAACAGCATTAACGGCATTACTAATATCATTATAACTGTCTTTGGTTACGGTATTTATATCGTTATTTATAATATCATTTATTGTATTATAAGCGGCAGTTACATGGCCTATATATTCAGTTAAACTATTTTTTATAAAAACTATTATTTGATTTTCATTTTCTACATTATTTATTCCATCAAGAAATCCAATATTCTTTATTTGTATAGAAACAGTTTGCAGGCCACCATTTCTTTTTGTTTTTATATTTGCTTTTCCTTCTTGTAAAATAATTTTTTTAGTATTATTTTTATCTAAACTTATTTTATCATATATACTTTTAGAATATGGACAACACGAATTAGAATATTTACTGTTTTTTCCAACAATATCATTTTCTCCAAGCGCTCCAGCATAGTTTATTTCATTGCAACGCATAAGAAAATCAATATCATTTTTAATTTCAAATTGATATATTTTATGATTCAAAAGAATTTTTTCTCCGTCATCCTTTGCGTTTATATATATATTTTGTATTGCTTCTATCGATGTATTAGTTTCAAAAATTTTAATTTTGTTATCGGCATTATTTAAAACAGCTAATATTTTCTTTTTAAGTGCTTCAACGTCTTCATCCGACGGTTCGCTTCTTTTTCTAAGATTATTACCGTATGCTTCAACATCATCTACGAGAGTATCTTCTATTATTGAATCAGATCCGTAATTTTTACTAAAATCGTCAAATCTTTCTTCTAGATCTTTTACTCTTCCCGAAAGCTCTTCGCCAATACATGGCTTCCTTACATAAATTTCGTCTAAATTAACTGTTTTTGTTGGTTTCATAGTAATTGGTTGCGTTAAGATTTTTAGTTATGGTAAATTGTTGGTGGAATTGGATCGTCCATAAGCTGTACAAACAATCTCAATTCATAGTTGTATTGGCCGTTATTGTCAAACGGACCTGGAAGATCGCTATTAGCAACAATAAGATTTAGATATTGGCTTTCTGCATTTGGCTTAAAATCGCTTACTGTAATACCTGGAAGCGTCGATCCCTGCGAATATTCAATTCCAAAATATTTCTTTCCGTCTTTAACAATCGGTCGTCCATTAACATATGTGCCAAATACTATAGGACGATAGTTTATCCACGTGTTATTGTTTCCAAAGACATAAACGCGTGTATCGTCTTCTAAGTTTTCTGGATTTGTATATGATGAAATAGCTGAAAGTTTTATACGGCTATCATCGATGATTTCTGATTGAACATTTGCTTGTACTATCTTTGCGTTTATTAAGCATTGGTCGTCTTTTTCAGCAACGTATATCGAACTAGTTTCAGAGTCTAATATATGGTTTGGAACGAATTCAAATTCAGGAATTATTATTCCCTCATATTGCATTTCTGAATAAGAACAGTAGTTAGTACCACCAACGTTTATTGTCTCAGTACTCCAAGCGTGGTTGTAGTTTTCAAGTTCAGCTACTTGTGGAAAGTCAAAATGCATCACCGCACTTAACTTCATTATTAGATCTGTATCAGCAGATGAAATATATCCAGGAAACGGTTCTGTATTCCATACGCCTTTCCGTCTAAGCATTGCTGTTACCTGAGCATCTTCTGTTGAATAAGCGAATATAGTTGGCGGTTGTTTTTCTTCTGTACTTAACTGGCTAGAAATTTCATCTATCTTTCCTGAAAGAGAATCTATCTTTTCATAGATGTCTGAAAGAGAAGTAGAAATATCTAAAATAGATACTGAAATGTCTGAAAGGGATGCTGAAATACTTGATAGCGCTGTAGTCATATCAGCACAGCATTTTTCTACTTTTGACGATAGTGCATATAGATCTGCTGAAAGATCCATACACTTGCAGTCCTTTTTCATGCAGTATACTTCGTCAAGATTTACAGATAGAAGTTTTATTATATCGCTCATAGTTTTATAAGTTTAAAGATCAAATGTAAAGAATATCGTAGTCTTCTTCGCCTATAGTCATAGTAGTTATTCCAAACTTATCATCGTATTGATAGTTCTTTACTGAGCCAAGAAGTTCATAAGATTTTCCATTTATTATGAAGACTATTGGAATATAGTCAAAATCTATATTTCCGCGCTCTCGCTGATATAGAATAGAATTGTGTTGGCCAAAGTATGGATCAGTCTTTCCTTCTTTGCTATCTGGATTATACACTCCGCGTGGAATGTTGACCTGTCTTGCCGTCTGTTTCTTTAATGGATAGTATGATGGATTCATATGCCAAAATGCTTTCTTGAACGAATATTTTATTCTATTTACATTCTTTCAAGAAAGGGCATCAATATCTATTCATACTTTCTATATTAGATTTTTAAGCGTAGTATGAAGAGCTCTATTCCAATCGACCATTACGCTAATGCTTGTTGGCGTTTCTGTCAGCCATTGCTCATAGTCAGATAGTTGAGACTCGACCGCGTTTCTAATATCTTCTTTGCTTACGAACGCTGATATCTTTCCGGATATCTCATCTATTCTTTCTACTTCTGCACTGACGCATTCAGCAATCGTGCTAAGTTTTGGATTGATTTCGTTAGACAGTCCTTCAAGAATGTCAGTCGAAAGATCTTCGGCGTCTGATTGTTTGAAGTAATCTTCAAGAAGTACTGCGCTGATAACATTGTTTTCGATTGCAACACTTATTCCGGTTTCAGAACCATCGTCGCCATCATATTGCTTTGCTAATCCTGAAAGATCTGTTGAAACGATTTCGCCGGTGTTTGTGCTAAGAATCAAAATCGTTCCTTCAAACGTAGCGGCAGAAATGAATTTGTCTTCAAGAACAGTAATATTTCCAACAATCTCTGTTCCTTGCTTTATAGTATATGTTAGACCATCTTGAACTACAGAAACTGCGTATGCGTCAGCAACAGTGGTGCTTAGTGCAAATCCCGAAATTCTGCTTTCTACTTCTGACTCTGTAATGTAGTTTGGAGAATTGTTGAAATCGCTGAGATCCGTTGGAACTTCAGGGATGTCTGAAAGCTGTGCATAATCGCTTAATTTGTCTTCTACTTTCTGGACTTCATCTTTAGTTGCGAGATCAGCCAAAGCATCCTCGGTTATGAAATCTGAGATTTCGCTTTGAACATAGTCTTTAGTAGCATAGTCTGTAAGATCTTGATGTGCTGTAAGGAAAGTACTATCCGCTTCAGATTTAGTATAGTAATCTGAAAGAGACTGATGTGCTGTCAGATATCCTGGAGAATTGGTAAAAGCACTTAAGTCTGTTGGAACTTCAGGAACATCGCTTAACTTAGCATAAGAAGAAAGATCAAATGCGGTTGACAGATTTGACGAAACCTCATCTGTATAGTTCTTAGACGCGTTGCTCAGATCTGTGACTAAATCGTTCTCTACAAAGTCTTTGAACACCTCATATTCGTCAGAGATGAAATTGTTGAATCCATCTACAACGTTGTCGATCTCTTCTTCTATATCTTCTCTTATGCTTGAAACAACACCGTCAGTATAAGTCTTTGCTTCTATAAGTTTGTCTGCAGCATCGTCTTTAGTCTCGTAGACACTGCTTATTTCTTCTATAACTGATAGTTTCTCGTCTAGTGAAGAAAGCTTTGAGTCAACTTCAGCTATTATTTGTGTGTCGGCTTCTTTTCTTTCAGACACTTCTGCATCTATCTTACTATTAAGTGCAGAGACTTCTTCGTCTATAGTGCTTTTTATATCGTTATAGAGAGCTGATATCTCTTCATCTGTAAAAGAAGTACTTCCAATTAGTTCCCATTTTCCACCAAACGAAGACAATCTAAATCCTTCTTTGTCAGCTTCCCAAGCAGAATACGCGCTCAACATTAGATCCCAGTCAGAAACTTCTGAAACAGAAGGCATGATGTATATCCATTCGTAGCGGTTTTCAGAATCTTCTATTGGCGTTAGATATACGGCAAATGGGTTCTGCGCTTTCTCATCAAGTTCTGTGGTTGAAGAAAGGACAACGAATGGCCTTGAAGAGAAAAACTTCAAAGCATTTACACTGTTGTCTAAAACGTAGACATTAGCACAGAGAGAATTGTTAGAACTTAAAGGATTTACAGCAAAGATATCGCTCAAATCGAAACCACTTAGAAGCTGTTCTTTTGTTGGCTGCATTCCATATATTGAGTCGTTTACTGCTGAAATCGATCTGGTGAATGCATATAGAGCGTCTTTGTTTAAGATAAAATTCGCCTGACTGTTCCTATAGATAGAATTTGGATTTAGAATTATTGCTGCCATATTTTTCTAAATTGGTAAAATGTTGTTATTGACTATATTTACACTTAAAAAGACATATGCCAGGAACTTCAACTTCTAAAAATCCATTTGGAATAGAGATAACTTTTGAAGAAAAATCTCATAAGTATTGGTCTAAGATCGGTGATAAGACTATCTATTATACTTCAGGAACGACTTTCGTCCATAGATTCGTTCCAGAATTCGATGAGATGCGCGTCTCTGAACTTGTTGCTAAGAAACGGGGAATCACGCAAAAAGAAGTTCTTGACGAATGGCATCGTAAGAGAGACGAATCTTGTTACTTTGGAACGAAAGTCCATGAGACAGCAGAAGATGTCTTGAATGGAAGACCGTTCAGAAATACGCCACAGAATCCAAAAGAAGAGATAGTCTTTAGCCGAGCCAAGGCTTTTGCTAATAAGTTCAAGAATGAGCTTGATATTCTTGGTGTAGAACAGATCGTATTCGACCACCGCTTGAAGATAGCTGGAACGATTGACTTATTAGCTAGATCTAAAAAAGATGGAAGCGTCTTAGTGCTCGACTGGAAGACAAATGCAGAGATAAAGAAAGAAAATGACTTTGAAAAGTGTCTTGACCCAATAGGCCATTTAGACAACTGTAATTTTTGGCATTACGCTTTACAGTTAAACTTATACCAATTCTTGCTTACATTTGGAGGATACTATCCAAAAGACACGAAGTTCAAGCGAGCTATAATCCATATCAATACAGACATGGCAGAAGTAATTCAGCTTCCAGATCTACAAAGTGAGATCAAAGACATGATGATCTTCAATCTACTTTCTTCACGGACTTAGCCATCTTTGGGTTTCTTACAGCACCCTTGACTAAAGTTACGATCTTCAAAGACGATTTTGAGATTTTCTCGATTTCGTCTTTCTTTATTCCAACGTTCGTCAATTCGTTTTCATCTAAAAGAGAAAGCGAAGCGAAAGCATTCTGTATCTTTTCTACCAAGACCGACATGAAGTCTCCAAAATAAGTAGTCTGAGTAAGATGCTTGAAGTCTTCTTCTGTGAATTCATAGTCTGGACATTCGAGAATCCACTTGCCATCTTTTGTGTCTCTTGGAAGATAGACTGCGCAGTCAGAAATATCTCCGGCATCGAATTGCATTCTTGCGATCCATTCAGAAAATACTTCTATGTCAGCACCAAGTCTATTATAGTCTATTGAGCCATCTTTTTTTAAGAACAAGCAGCCAAAGCAGTAATAAGATATATTGTGCGGCTTGTTAAGA
>Ga0247611_10003907_pt1 | contig 21418 bp, 14 predicted proteins | sample 177DNAGHGhighgp2_FD_192422 | JGI IMG/M metagenome (GOLD analysis project Ga0247611, IMG submission 192422) | Sheep rumen microbial communities from Palmerston North, Manawatu-Wanganui, New Zealand - 1770 DNA GHGhigh gp2 | ecosystem: Host-associated > Mammals > Digestive system > Stomach > Rumen... | reverse complement strand
CTTCGTCCGTGGGATTATACAGTTCCACCCAACCGCCGTAGTTGAACGACGGGTCGATGAATCCGTCGATGTTCGCCACCTGTATCTCGTTGATGATCAACTGCGATTGGTCGCCGATGGCATACACCCGGCTTGCGGCCTGTGCCATCAGCGCTATAAGAAAGAGAAGGATCTTACGGTTCATCATACGTATATCTTATATCATGCGTTCATTTGACGCTGCAAAAGTAGGAAAAAGATGAGATAACCGCATATTTATCTTAAAGATTTTACCTTTTCCAACCGTTTTTTTGCCTTTCGGGCTTACGAGACCATGAAGGAAGCCTGCTACTGATTATGAGCAAGCGCCGAGCGGACGTCCGAAAAAACTCTGCCAGTGAGGTAAGACAAAAAAATTTTTTGTTCAAAACAGACTACAGACTACAGCGTAGAGAGTAATTGCAAGTGCGTTCTGTTAGGAGTCAAAGTACTACTTTTGTGCCCGAAAGCCGAATGTGCAGGTGCGCAGGAATCAACTGAGGAGAATGTGCACTGCCTCAGGAAGAGATTAAAGCAAGTGTGTACAACATCAGTAAACTTAGGTAACAAAGTGTGTACCTTTTTCAGGCAAAGTCACATCCTTGAAGATCTTGGACAGAAGCCTCATGGGTTTTCGGAAAAAGCCTCAAGGGTTTTGGCGGAAACCCTTGAGGGTTCCAAGTGAGGTAAGGCGAAAAAATATTTTGTTCAAAACAGACTACAGACTACAGCGCAGGGAATCCATTGCGGCTGTAGTCTGTAGTCTATTTGAAATAAAATTTACGTGAGTTCGGTATAAGCTTTATGCAATTAATCTGGTTTTGTCAATGATTTCGATGCTCATCTCGGGCTTCTTCGGCATTAGATTGTAAGCAATAAGCCCAGCAAAGAGATTACTGGCAAAGTTGTCAATCGATCGATGTCTAGTATGCTCAATATGACAGACATTCTTGAGTTCATCGTTGACAGTCTCAATGACCGATCTCTTTCGGAGCATGATCTTGTCGTAAAGGTTCATGAGTGAGTTCTTCATGTTCCTCCTGATTTTGGTGACCAAGTGTATGTCATCTACGAAAAGCCCTTCGAAGAGATCCTGACTGATGTATCCTCTGTCGGCAAAGAGTTTTCCGAAGAGTCGCTCCGTAAACTTCTTGTTTTTCAGTGGCTCGCGGTCATCGCAGTTCCCCGGTGTGAGCTGCCATTGGATGATTTCGCCCCTGTCGTTGATGACCAGATGCAGCTTGAATCCGTAGAACCACCCCATGGTGCATTTTCCCTTCTGGGCCCACCCTCTCATGTCTTGTGCATGTGCATCCGCTTGATATGGCAGGACACCAGAGGAGTGGAGTCAATAATGGAGATGCCAGTGCATTTGCCCAAGGCGCATGTCTGAAAGAACAGGAGCAGGTGAAGCCCGACCTTGGCCTGGCGCTCTACGAAACGGTTATAAGAGATGACATGAGGAAACTCTTTGCGTATATGCTGGCAGATGTAGCCTAGATAGAACGATTTGAGGTCACGGAAGCGACTGGTGTGGAACAGGACGAGGATGGTCATGATTTCGCTGTCAGACATACGTCCGGGACGGTTCCGATGCTGCTTACCGGAGGTGGGAATCGCACGTTTTTTAAGTTCTGGCTCAAAATATTTGCAGAATTCGTCGAGAAAACAAAAAATTTCAATTATATTTGCAGTCGTCATAGGAGTGTGGATTGATTGTAACTTGTTGTTTAGCAGCTACAAAGATACAAAATAATCCGCAATCCTACAATTTTTCAAGCATATTTCTTATACCGAACTCACGTTAATGTAGTTTTATGGATTTGAAGACTTATTACCAAGAGCGAGCCGACGCGCTGCGGACTGAGGCTGTGGCCTTGCGTCGGCAGGCGCGTCGCTTCGTCGTGGCCGAGCTGGTGAGTTTCTTTGCTGCTGCGGCTTGTGCCGTGGCCTCTTTCCTGACGGCTTGGGGCTGGCCGCTGATAGCGGCAGCCGTCGTGGCGGCGTTGGCTTACCTCTGGACGCGCAGTCGCGACGCGCGCAGTTCAGCACGACTGGAGGAGTGCGAGGCTTGGCTCAGGGTCTACGATGGCGAGTTGGCGGCATTGGACGGCGATTTCTCCCACTTCGATGATGGCCGGTGCTATGCCGATGCTTCGCATCCCTTCACCACCGACCTCGATGTGTTCGGCCCGCAGTCCCTCTTCCAGCGCATGAACCGCACGGTCACGTCGGGCGGCAGCGACCATCTGGCCGCCTTGCTTGCTGAGCGCCGTGTGCCCTCGGTCGCCGAGGTGCAGGCGCGGCGCGAGGCCATCCGCGAGCTGGCCGAAGCAGAGACCCGCCGCATGACTTTCATGGCACAGGAGCAGGTAGATACAGCCTCCGTGCTGCGCGCCTTGGAGGACGTAGCTTCCATCCATATTCCCCGTTTTGCCGGTTCCATGCCGGCGCTGGTGCTCGCTGTGCTGCTCGTTGGCGGCTTCTATGCCTTGTTGACGGCCGCGATCCTCGGTCTTACCGGAGCCGGCAGCGTGATGGCATGGGCTGTGCTGGAGGTGCTGGTCGCCAGTCTGCTCTTTGCTCGTCCGCTGCTGCTGACGAAACGCGCCACAGAGGGCATCCTCCGCCAGCTGAAAGTCTATGAACGCCTGATGGCACTGGTGCCCGAGACCTCCGAGGCCGCTCCCGCCTTCAGCTCACTCACCTCCATCGTGGCTAGCATCGACCGTCGCAACGAGTTCTGGATCCTCATCTCCAACACGCTGTTCATGGCCGACCTCTTCATCGTCCGTCGGTTCTTGGAGTGGAAGGAGCGCTATATGCCGCGCCTCCCCGAGTGGATAGCCGCCGTCAGCCGTTACGACGCCCTCGTCTCCCTGGCCACCTTCCGCTTTAACCACCCCGAAGCCACCGAAGCCGAAGTCGTTGAGGCCACGGACATCGTATTCGAGGCCAATGGGCTGTGGCATCCGTTCCTTGGCAAAGAGGCCGTTCGCAACGACTTCCTTCTCGCCGATGGTCACTACTACATCATCACGGGCGCCAACATGGCAGGCAAGAGCACCTTCCTGCGCTCGGTCGGCATCAACGTGCTGCTGGCACGCGTCGGCCTGCCCGTCTTTGCCGATCACCTGCGCTGTTCGCCCTTTGCGCTTTTCACGTCGATGCGCACCTCCGACGACCTCGCACACGGCATCTCCTATTTCAATGCCGAGCTGTTGCGTCTGCAACAGTTGCTGGAAGCCGTGAAAGCGCCCGCCGCTGCAGCCGCAGGCACCTCATCCCACACCCTCATCATCCTCGACGAGATCCTGAAAGGCACCAACTCTCTGGACAAGCTCAACGGCTCCCGCCTGTTTCTGGAGGCCGTCAGTGCGCTGCCCGTCACTGGCATTGTAGCCACCCACGATCTCGAGCTCTCCCGCATGGCTGAGGAGCACCCCGGCCGCTTCCACAACTACTGCTTCGAGATCCAACTCTCCGACCACATCACATACACTTACCGCATCACCCCCGGCGTGGCGCGTAACCAGAACGCCACTTACCTTCTGCGGCAACTGTTGAAAGGGCTTTCATAAGATCGTTACGCATTCGGTAGCGTGGCAGTCAATCCCCCAATATATTCGCCTCCCGCTACGTCATCGCGACGTAGCGGGAGGCCTTCAAGTGTTTCCTATAACTGATTTATACTTCTTGTCTGGCTGTTTTATCTTTCAGTCTATGATTCCTTTCAACTCCTTCTTTCCTTTGAGTCCTTTGTAGTCCTCGGCGTTGAGGTGTCTCCTAGGTGTTGGAATTATGAGCGAGAAGGCTTTCATGCGGACGGTCATGGAGGAATCTGCGGGCTGGACCCTCACGCTCTTGTAGCCCGGACATAGCACCCAGACGGGAGCATCGCGGAAGGGCATCCAGAACGAGAAGCGGCCATCGGCATCTGCCCGTGCAGAGGTCTCGGGGCCAGAGGAGTGGAAAGCGCCGAAGCTCACGCGAGCATCAGCCAGCGGCTGGCCTTGCTCGTTCATCACCCTACCCTCTACGAGCCTGCGATTGGCGAGGAGGTCGGGGCAGTCGGCTGCGTAGAGCTTATAGACGGCATGCAGATGCACGGCCACGCTCCTCCGTGACCGAGTGGAATAGTAGGCTTCGGCCCACCAGTAGGAGGGCGCGTCGGCCTCGGGCTTGAAGAAGAAGACGCTTTGATCCAAAGAACTGTATTTCTTGTTCAGATAAGATAATGTCAAGGCGCTCTGCATGTGGGTGTTGAAGGGATGGGGCTCGCCCGCCGTCACTCGGCCGCCGCTCATCATGGCCAGCTTGACGACGCTGTCGTTGAGTTCTACGTGCGAATCGGCAAGCCCGGCTGCCTGCCGGAGCTCGCTGATGACGGCATCGCACTGGGGATCGTCCTTGACCGCCCACAGCCGTCCTTTGTCGTACCAAGCCCGGTCGCCGCCTCGTAGTGTCACGTCGCGAACCAGGGGAACATAGATGCCATGACTGTCGCTGGCCATGGGGCCAAAAGCCTCGTGGACATAGTTGCCCTTACACTGGAGGGTGAGCAATCCGAACAGGCGTTCTTCTGCGGTGGAGCCAAACAGGTCGGGAGAGAAGTAAGTGTCGCTGTGAGTGTCCCCCTTGAGGCGGGCGCGATAGGTCTTCTGGAGGTAGGCCGTCTGGCGGGACTTGATTTCCGACGGCGTCATTTCCCGTGTGGGCTTGAACGGCACGGTCTGTGCGTCCAGCACTAGCTTGATGGCCTTCTCTTTGGTCATGGATTCATCCTGGACCGAGTCCAATTCAGTCCATCGGATGAAGAGTTGATTCTTGTCGAAGAGGTATGCGCTTGTCGCGAAGTTGAAGTCTGGGGCTACACGTTTGCCCTTCTCCCTTTGGAAAGCATTGAAGTCTGGGTCCACTCGTCCGTTGACCATGTAGCGTATGGAGTCGCTCGTGCTTGCTCCTTGACGGATGGAGTCGATGGGAATGAACACGATGGAGTCCGGGAGTCCTGCTATCTGCCCTTGGAGCGAGGGGCGCATGGCCTTAGGATCCACCACCTTTGAACACCCCGGTCCAAACCGCATGGTATGGCCAGGTCCTAAGTCTGATGAGTTGGTAACAATTGTCAAGCCTTTGATCTGCTGATCCAAGGGAGTGCTGGGGTCGAAATCCCTGCCTTCAATCCTATCAGAATCTTTAATGCAGGTTCCTCCGAGGCGCATGGTATTGCCTGGTCCTAAGCTGGATGAGCTGGAGACAATTGTCAAGCCTGCCAGCTGCTGATCCAAGGGAGTGCTCCAACTTGTTCCCTCAGAATCATCCTGGAGGCTTTCAATGTCAATAAGGCCCCTCTCCCGTCCCCCTTCCGCTCGGCTCGAAGAGACGCTTGGTCCTTCAAGAAGAGGGGACGTGGAATGCGTCAGACTGGATGCTTCCCCTTCTGTTCTGGTCAGGTGACCACTTCCCCCCCTTAGGGGGGACGGGAGGGGGGGCCGGGTCTGGTCTTGTAAGCCCACGACCAGCATCAACGCTATCGAGGCTGCGATGCCGATGCCTGCCGCCCATGCGGCTACGCGCTTAGGTCGTGCGCTCTCCTTGTTGACGACTTCGCGCTCAAAGCGTGCCCATTCCGCATCCACGTCGGGCATTCCAATCTTCTTGTCAATATCTTCAGTCTTCATACTACTTTGCAATTTTAAGGGTTGATCTGATTTTGGCCAGCGAGCGCGTGATATGTTTGTTCACGGCTGCCGTGCTGATGCCGAGGATGGTAGCTGTTTCGGAGTAGGTATTCTCCTCGTCGTAGTGCAGGCTGAGCACGCGGCGGTCCTGCTCTGTCAGGTTCTCGTCGATGACCTGCTGAAGCTGTCTCATCAGCTCCTCGCGCTCTTCGTCGACGCTGTCCTGCGCCGCCCACTGCAACTCGGCCTCCATCTCGCGTTGCAGTTGCCGTTGTCGCAGCTGGTGGAGACATTGGTTGCGTGTGGCGGCCAGGAGGTAGCCTCTCATGCTGCCGTCGCTCACCTGTGGCTTGCTTCGCCACATCTGCATGAACACCTGGCTGACCACATCCTTGGCATCGTCGGCATCCTCTACCATAGAGAATGCCATGCGATACATGTGCGGATAGTTGTCCTTGAACAGGCGTTCGAACGTTGGTTTCGTGTAATCCATAAATGTCTTTTCTGGGTTTCAGTAGATGCTGGTTGGAATTCCAAATCACCTATAAGACCCACGGGAGGCGAAATCAAATACCCCTCTTTGCAAAAAAGTTTGTACTGAGACTGGAGTAATGCGCTGCAAAGGTACTTCTTTTTGAGTTAACGACCATAAAAGGACGCTGTTTGTTGGCATCAGGAGACAAAATCGAGTGGTTTTTGCTGTGCGGTCTTAACAATTTTGTATCTTTGCACCATGAAAAGCGATAAATCACGCAAGGTGATGTTGCTTTCGGAAACCTAAAGACCTCTCTTATGAAACGGATTATCTTCTTTTTGGCTGCTATTTGCCTTGCCTTGGGCTGCAAGGCTGGCGACATCGACAACACCCCGGTCAAGTCGTTTGACCTGCAACGCTTCCTCGGCAGCTGGTACGAGGTGGCGCGCTACGACCATTGGTTCGAGCGCGGCATGCAGCAGACGAAGGCCGCCTACAAGCTGCGCACCGACCGCAAGATCGAAGTGCTGAACACGGGCATCAAGAATGGCAAGCCCAAAGAATCGAAGGGCAAGGCGAAGACCACTGCAACCACGGGACTGCTGCGCGTCTCGTTCTTCGGACCGTTCTACTCCGACTACCGCATCCTCCTCGTCGACAAGGACTACCAGTATGCCCTCATCGGCAGCAGCAGCGACAGCTACCTCTGGATCCTCTCGCGTAAGCCGCAGCTCACCAAGGAAACGAGGCAACTGATTCTGAAGGAAGCGCAGCGACGGGGTTACGACACAAGCAAACTCATTTGGGTAAAGCACAGCTGAGCGTGTTTCCATACAAAAGACATTTTTATCATAAACATGATAATCATAAATATGATAAAATTCTTGGCCGTTCAAAAAGAATGCGTTACCTTTACACAAAAGAATATAAATGAGTAATCATTATGGCACGTCACAACGAATTCGGTAAATGGGGCGAAGACCTGGCGGCCAACTATCTGGAGGAGCGGGGGTTCGAGATTCTGGCGCGCAACTGGCGGCATGAGCGCAAGGAGGTGGATATCATCGCCCAGAAGGAGGGGACGCTGTACTTCGTTGAAGTGAAGACGCGCCACGGCGAGGAGTGGAATGCCGAGCAGGCTGTCAATGCCAAAAAGCGTACCTTGCTCTGGCGTGCTATGATGGCCTGGAAGCTGCAGCATCCCTCGCTCATGCCCGTCCGCTATCCCGTCATCGCCATCGTCATCCACGACCCCGACACGCCGCCCGAGATACGCTGGCACGACAGCATGTGGGATCTGTAGGCCGACGGACTGCACCGCCTATCTTACCAGCCTGTACGCTCGTGGCACCGCGCCCAACCGTTGTTGCATCTTGTACTTACGGCTCTTGGAATTAACGATTTCCACGTGCTTGGCGGGATAGATGTCGAGGAGCGCGTCGGAGCTGGCAGTGCGGGCCGTCGGACGGACCATGAGCGTTGTCTCTACGCTGCTCTTGCTGTCGATCCATTCTCGCCGCTTCTTCTTGGTATCGCTCCATGTGGTGAAATGCCGGCTACTTTGATAGCGAAACTCGCGAGGCTGTCCCTCATCATCGTAGGCAGCGCGCAGGTTGACCGTCCAGTCCTTCAGCTCGGTTTTCAGGAAGAGGTGGAGCAAGCCGAGCGCAAAGCGACTGCCATATTCAGCCTTTGCACACTCCAGCCCGCTGTGGCGCTCGGCCTCAAGTACCACGCAGCGAGCCGTGTCGAGGTTCAGGTAGCCACGGTCGAGGTCATATCTCTTTGACCAGAAGATGAGCTGAACGACATCGCGGTTCGGGTGTTCAAACTGCTCGTTCACAGCGAAGCGGTGCTGGCGCAGGAAACGGCTGTCGAAGGTCTGAATGAGGTTGTCGTAGAGCATGTCATTGAAATGCGTCCAGTGGAGATAAACGCTGTCGGGCTTGCTCACGAACGCAGTGTCCGACCCATATACGATGTTCTGCTCAGGCACAATCCGGAAGAGGCTGTCGGCCCGCATCTGCGCCATCGAGGGCACGAGCAGGAGGCCTTGGCTCTCGAAACGGTTGGAAGTCACGGAGTCTGTAACCAAACGCTTGTCACCGCGTTGCAAATCCGAACCCATATCCCGATATCGGAAATGGTACTCGGCGAAGTGCGGTTCCGTCTGATAGTTCTTCGCCCGCTCCTTGATGAATCGTTTGAGCTTAGCGCGAATCCATGTGGGTTCGTCGGCACGCACCAGCACTTCTTGCATCGTGCGTACGTGCGCTATCTGAAAACTGCTGTCTGCGCCTTGCGCCATAGTCAAGGCTGGCAGCGCAAGTAGCGCTGCTGTCAGGAGGTGTCTCATGATGCGTTATTCTTGAAGTATCAAGCGACTGGAGGCCGAGCGCACTCTTCATCGGCCCTATATTCCAGGATCTCACCGGGCGAACATTCCAGCACCCTACAGATGGCGTCGAGCGTGGAGAAGCGGATGGCCTTGGCCTTGCCCGTCTTCAGGATAGAGAGGTTAGACAGCGTGATGCCCACCCGCTCCGAGAGTTCGTTGAGGCTCATCTTCCGGCGAGCCATCACGACGTCGAGGTTCACGATAATCATATAGTCAACTGGTTTTCGCGGGCTGCGTTGCCGCCGATTCGATAGACCTGTGCGAAGACGAGCAGCAGGAGCAGGATGGCAATAGCTCCGTCTTTAATCTCGATGACAGTGGAATTTTCTATAATAGGCTTATAGATCTGCCCGACATTCGCCTCGAAGATGGAGGAGAGGAAAGCCATGATACCGGCAGCAATGATGATGCCAACATTCCGCCGCGGGAACAAGTCGCCTTGCCGCAAGCCTCCCAACTGGAAGATGGCGAACAGCGCGCACAGCAGTAATAAAACAACCTTCGTCACGAGGTGACCATAGAACAGCGTGAGGAAAGTGGCTCGCAGATCCGCGTTGTCTGTCGGCACAATCTGGGCATAACGATGAAATGCCTGAAAGCAGTAAGCCACGATGAGCAGCAGGCAGAAGACCAGCGCAGCATAACAGATGCAACGCAAGGCTTTAGTGGGTTGTGGTTCTGACATAGCAATAATCTTTCTTTTGTTTAACTTGATACTTCGTCGAAGCAGAGGGCGCGCTTCCTCTTCCGACGCCGCAAAAGTAGATATATTTATCGAAAAACAATAAATAATCAATGTTAAACAATCATAAAGCCCCGCATATAACAACTTTTTTAACTAATAAAAGCCTCAGCGGGAATCCAACCGGCAACTGCAATTTGTGAGGTTATGACATTAAGACCTCATAACCTTATCAGAAGAAGCGTGCGGAAGAGAAAGAAGAAGCGTGCGGTAGCACTCAAAAATAAAAATTCGCTCAAAACAGACTACAGACTACAGCGCAGAGAGTAATTGCAAGTGCGTTCTGTTAGGAGTCACATCCTTGAAGATCTTTGACAGAAGCCTCAAGGGTTTACGGAAAAAGCCTCAAGGGTTTTGGCGGAAACCCTTGAGGGTTCCAAGTGAGGTAAGGCTCCTAAAAAAGTTGAAAGTTGAAAGTTGAAAGTTGAAAGTTCTTCGCAAGCGAAGAGAGCAAGCTCGAGCGGAAAGTAGTATCGTCAGGTAAGGCGAAAAAATATTTTGTTCAAAACAGACTACAGACTACAGCGCAGGAATCCATTGCGGCTGTAGTCTGTAGTCTATTTGAAATAAAATTTATTTTTTATCGGTTGAAATAGGTGCCTGATGTCAGGATGTGGCGTGAGGCGGAATGATAAACTGGGTCTTTTACTAGTCCTATGCCTGGCTTGAGTGTACGGCTGACTCAGTGTAGGAACTCAGCCATGGTGTTGTTATAGACGCTGCCATAGTTGATGTCGTTATAGACTTTCACGTGCGATCCCGTGGTGTGGCGAGCCAGCGAATAATAGAGGTCGCGCAGTGTTATGGCGGGCGATTCGTCGATGGCCTCCTGGAAACCGCGTGTGAAGCCGTTGGAGAGATAGACACCCACGTCGTCGCTCCATACGTCGGCATGACTGGTCTCGTAGGGGTTGGCAGCGGTGATGAAGAGCGCTCCGGGTACACCTTCGCAGGCGACGCCGAGGCCGCCGCTGTAGCAGGCTTCGATGGCCAGTGCATCGGCGTTGCGCCCGGCTTTTCGGTAGGCTGCATAACGCGGCGAAAGGCGGGTGGCGATATTGTCGAAGGTCATCCGGGCATCGTCAGTAGCCAGATAGGTGCTGTCGATCAGTTCGTACCAATAGGCGGCTTCGTCGTAGCGACCGGCTGCCATCAGGTATTCGGCAGCCTCCGTGTAACCATGAGGCTCGAAGATACGGCGGCGGGGAACAGCGGCATAAGTGGCTGCTGCCTCGGCACTACGGCCGGCGCGTTGCAGGTAGCTTGCGCGTTTGAGGGCGAGATGTCCGCGCCATTCCTCCAGTAGCAGCGAGTCGGTGCAGACCTGCTCGAAATCGGCAAACTCCTGTGCGCAGCGATCGAGCCATTGCTGAGCCCCTTCGATATCGCCCATGTCGAAGAGCGCGCAGGAGATGCTCATCGTGATCCATGGCAGATCGGCCCGTCGATTGTCGGCACATTCCTGCTGCTGGATTTCGTAGGCTCGATGCCAGTAGAGACGAGCCTGGTCGCTTTGGTGGAGCTGCGTCTGGACATCGGCCATGAGCATCAGCAGCGATGACTTGACGATCCTCGGGAAGGAATCGTTCGCCTCGGACTGTGACAACAGTGTTGTAACGATGTCCAGCGCGCCGTCGGTGTCGCCCCGTTGTAAGCTCAGATATGCCCATCGGTAACCCGCATCGCCATAGAGAAACCAGTCTTGCGACGGATTCTCGGCATAGCCTTCATAGGCTTCCTTATAATAATGCTCGGCGATTTTCATCTGCCATTCCTGGTCGTAGGCCAAGCCCCTCATGTGGTTAGCCCTGGGTGCCCCGATGTACTTGGCCTGTTCCATGCTGTCGATGATGGCGAGCGTGCGCTCCAACGCCTTGGCCTTGCGTGCCTGGCTGTAGCGCTTCCACGCTGCGGCCTTCGCTTCGTCGGAGGTGTTGGCACGGCGGTCCGTACAGCCTGCAAAGAGCAGCACGGCGCAAATCAGAAAGGATATGATCGGTTTGTTATTCATCGCTTTGTTTCGTAAGATATAGGGTGGACGTTTCCTCTGTGCCGTCAGGAAGCTGCGTGACCTTGCTCCATTGCAGTTTGGTCTCGGAGTGGTCGATGAAGGCTCCGTAGTTGATGGTCGTCTCGCCCTTCTTGCGTGCTTCTTCCTGACTCTTGCGGTTGGCTTGGTGCCACGAGTCAATATACTCCTGGATGTCGGGCTTCAGTTCTGCCCTGTAGCTGATGCCTGTGGTGTCGACGGTATATACGAGTTCGGGCTTAAAGGTAACGGCAACGGAGTCGCCGCGGAGTTTCCAGATGACTTGTGAGGTTTGGGTGACCACGATGGTTCCGATGTAGAGATGTGCTGATTCATAGGAGGTGTGGGTGAAGGTTCCCGTATGGTCCTTTCTGAAAGCGAGACATGTCTCCAGTATCTCGTCGCGGCTGCCCTTGCTCTGTGTGCGCCACTCGCCCACCAGTTGCTTCTCGTGCAGCGGATCGCCTTTGCGCTTCCGGCTCTCGATGTATTCCTCTTTCTCGCGGTCGCTGATGCCCATGAGGAACTGGCACTCGTCGCTCAGGTTCCTCCATTTCTGGGCGGTGGACGAGAACAGTTGCTGACGGAGGGAGGAATAGGAGATGTAGTAACGGATATCGTCGCGACGCAGCAGCTCTTTCAGATATGCAGCGATATCAAAGCTGTAGTCGGGCGTGTTGATCTTCCGTTGGATGAACTCCTGTTCGTCCAAGGGCGGGCGCCATTCGAGTGAGGCGCCCAGGTAGTTGTAGAAATCGTGGCGGTCGCTGTAGAACACCTGCATCTTGTCGATGAACGTGGCGTTGTCGATGTTCTTCCAAGCCTCTTGGTTGCTGAGGAACACTTTCTCGTTGGCATCGTCGATGACGTAGCCCTGCCCGATGAAGTGGTCGGCGAGCAGGTAGTCGAACACGGCCGACAAGGTGTCGAAGCCGACCTTTTCCAAGGTGTCGATGTGTTCCATCAGGTACTGGGCCTTGAGGCTCATCTGGTACTCCTCGTCAGCGTAGCCCTCGAAGGTCTCCACCGTGTTGTCGATATCGTGTATGGCCATGATGGCGAGCTGACGTCCGCTGGCCAGCTTCTTCTTGTGGTCGAAATACCTTGACGAGCCGAAGGTGAGTAGGATCGATATGGTCGTTCCCATGACGGAGAGCAGCAGGCTCTTCACGATGCTCTTCACGTGGACATGACGCCACCACTTGGACAGGTTTATTTTCTTCATTATTCGTATGACTGCGCTTGAAAACTCTTGGATACTTCCGCGTCTCAGGCCACAAAGGTAGGCATTATTTTGCAAAGAGCATTCATTCCGAGCTATATTTTTTATGGTTTTAGTACACATTTCTTCTGATTAGCAGAGCGCTACCCTTCCGAGCTTGCCAAGGTCAAGGCGTTTAATAATGGCATATATTTTGGGCGAAATCTATGTGTTTTCGGGTAGATTTCGCCCAAATTAGACAGGCGTGAAAGATGGTGTTGCGCTGCTACAGGGCTTCGGCGAGCTGCTGGAGGGCTTGGGCGAGGACGGGGCGTGGGAGGGCGATGTTGAGGCGCATGAAGCCGTCGCCGCCAGGGCCGAAGGTGGCTCCGTCGTTCAGGGCGAGGTGGGCACGGTTGATGAAGAGGTCGAGGAGGGCGTCGTGCGAGAGACCGAGGTCGCGGCAGTCGAGCCAGACGAGGAAGGAGGCTTCGGGGCGTACGGGATGGATCTGCGACAGATGGCGCGTGCAGAAATCCTCGACGAAGCGTACGTTGTCCTCGACGTAGGCCAGCATCTGACGACGCCAGTCGTCACCCTCGGGGGTGAAGGCAGCGATGGTGGCGATGATGGAGAATATGGTGGGTTCGTTGAACTCGTTGGCGCAGAGCCAGCCGTAGAAGCGTTCGCGAATCTGAGGGTTGGCGACGATGGCGTAGCTGCTGACGATGCCAGCGATGTTGAAGGTCTTGGAGGGTGCGCCGAAGGTGATGCTGCACTGGGCTGCGGCTTCGGAGACGGAGGCGAAGGGTACGTGGCGATGGCCGAAGAGTGCCATGTCGGCATGGATCTCGTCGCTGATGACCAGGACGTCGTTGCGCGAACAGATGTCGGCGACGCGGGCGAGGGTGTCGCGATCCCAGACGATGCCTACGGGGTTGTGGGGATTGGAGAGGATGAGGAGGCGGTTGCGGGGGTCGCGGGCCAGGGCTTCGAGGCCCTCGAAGTCCATGGTGTAGGGATGAGGGGGAAGGGTGCTTGGCTGCGATGAAAGCTCTTCGACGGGGTGAGGGATGAGGGGATTCATGACGACTTCGACGCCGTTGTCCTGTGGCACGAGGCGGAAGGGGTGATAGACGGGTGGCTGGATGATGACGCGCTCGCCGGGCTTCAACATGCAGTTGACGACCATGCCGATGCCTTTGACGATGCCAGGGATGAAGGTGAGCCAGTCCTGTTCGACGTGCCAGCCGTGGCGGTCGAGGAGCCAGCGCTGGATGCTCTGCCAGAGCTCGTCGGGGGTGATGGTGTAGCCGAAGAGCGAGTGGTCGAGGCGACGGCGCATGGCTTCGGTGATGAAGGGCGGCGTCTCGAAATCCATGTCTGCCACCCAGAGGGGCAGCAGGTCGGTGCGGCCGAAGTTCTCACGTAAACGGCAGTATTTGTAGGAACCGCTGCCGGTGCGGTCGATGATGCGGTTGAAATCGTAGAGCATGTTTGAGTTGAAAGTGAAAAGTTGAAAGTTGAAAGTGAAAAGTGAAAAATAAAAGTAACTTGAAAGTTGAGAGCGGAAAGTTGAGAGTTCTTCGAAGTATCGAAGCGACCAGAGGTCGAGCGGAATGGTTGTGCAAAGGTAGTGTTTTTAGAGAAATAAAAATCAAAAAGGTAACATAAAATATGTTTTTAGGGCAAAAAGGATAAAAACCTTCTCCTCGAAACGCTAATCTCTAATCTTTTTATTACCTTTGCGCCCGATTTTCACAGCAAAAGGACACAAGAATGAAACAGACCATCACAGGTGCAGAAGCGCTGATGCGTTCGTTGGAGCATGAGGGCGTGACCACGTTGTTCGGTTATCCGGGCGGCGCAATAATGCCTGTCTATGATGCGCTTTACGACCACAAGGAATCGTTGAACCACATTCTGGTGCGCCACGAGCAGGGCGCCGTTCATGCTGCGCAGGGCTATGCCCGAGTGAGCGGCCGCGTCGGCGTGGCTATGGTCACGAGCGGTCCGGGTGCGACGAACACGGTGACGGGCGTGGCTGACGCGATGATCGACTCTACGCCGTTGGTCGTGATCTGCGGACAGGTGGGTGCTGCGCTGTTGGGCACGGATGCCTTCCAGGAGGTTGACGTGGTGAACATGACGCAGCCGATCTCGAAGTGGAACTATCAGATCCGTCGTGCCGAGGATGTGGCGTGGGCCGTGAGCCGTGCGTTCTATATAGCCCGTAGCGGCCGTCCCGGTCCCGTGGTGCTGGACTTCACGCGTAATGCTCAGGTGGGTGAAGTGGATTACGAACCCGCCGACATCGATTTCATCCGTTCGTACGTTCCGGTTCCTCATGTAAAGATGGATGCCGTTCGCAAGGCGGCACAACTGATCAACGACGCCGTGAAGCCCCTGCTGCTGGTTGGCCAGGGTGTGGAACTGGCGGGTGCTCAGGATGAGTTGCTTCAGCTCATGGAGCGTGCCCAGATTCCTGCGGGCTGCACGTTGCTGGGTCTCTCAGCGCTGCCCTCCGACCATCCGCTGAACAAGGGCATGCTGGGAATGCATGGCAACTTGGGCCCCAACGTGATGACGAACCAGTGCGACGTGCTCATCGCTGTCGGCATGCGCTTCGACGACCGCGTGACGGGTAACCTGAAGACCTACGCGCGTCAGGCCAAGGTGATTCATTTCGACATCGACCCCTCGGAGCTGAGCAAGCTCGTGCATGCCGACTGCAAGGTGCTGGGCGACTGCAAGGAGACGCTGGCGGCGCTGCTGCCGCTCATCGACGAGGCGAAGCACCAGAGCTGGGTTGACGGCTTTGCGCCCTACGCCGAACGCGAATATAATAAGGTGATTGAGAAAGCCATTCACCCCACCGATGGTCCGCTGCTGATGGGCGAGGTGGTGCGTACCGTGAGCGAAGCCTCGAAGCACGAGGCAGTGCTCGTGACCGACGTGGGTCAGAACCAGATGTTCGGCGCCCGCTATTTCCAATTCTCGAAGCCTCGCAGCATCGTCACCTCGGGCGGCTGCGGCACGATGGGCTTCGGCTTGCCTGCCGCCATCGGTGCCACCTTTGGCGCTCCCGACCGCACGGTGTGCCTGTTCGTGGGCGACGGCGGTCTGCAGATGACGATTCAGGAGCTGGGCACCATCATGGAGCAGGGCTCGCCCGTGAAGATCATCCTTCTGAACAATAACTATTTAGGCAACGTCCGCCAGTGGCAGGCGATGTTCTGGAACCGCCGCTATTCGTTCACGCCGATGATGAACCCCGACTACGAGTTGATCGCCAAGGCGTACGGGATTCCTGCCCGCACGGTAGTTGATCGTGCTGACCTCGCTGCTGCCATCGCTGAAATGCTCTCGACGGACGGCCCTTATCTCCTGCAATGTGCCGTCAAGGAGGAGGACAATGTGCTTCCGATGACGCCTCCGGGAGCCAATGTCGATGAGATGTTACTGGAGGTTTAAGCCGATTGATTGAGGATATAAATAAAGCCCAGGTTTCGCGTTGAAACTTGGGCTTTTTGCTGGTGTTTAGAATCGGCCTCCTCCGCCTCCGAAGCCACCGCCTCCGCTACGGTTGCCTCTTCCTCCGAATCCGCCGCGATTGCCTCCGCCTTCGCTGCGGTTGCCGCGTGCTCCGCGTTCGCCTCCTTCGAGGCTTTCGCCTTCTTCGCGGTCGCGATTGCGGTTCACGTTACGTCCTCCGAAGAGGTTGAAGCGGTAGGTGAAGGAGAGCATGGCGTAGGAAACGATGCGCTCGCTGTCGGAGTCGGTACGCGAAGTGGCGCTGATGTTACGGCTGACCATATCGCGTTGCTGCAGGATGTCGTTCCAGCGGAGGGTGAGGATGGCCTGGCGCCGCTTGAGGAAGCTGTATGTGGCCTGGGCATTCCATATCCACTGGTTCGTGTTCATGATCTCGTCGGCGTAGCCGCGGCGGCTGTTCTGGTTGATGTCGGTGGACAGGTTCAGGCCGAACCAGAAGTTCCAGTTGAGGCTGAGGCCGTAGGAGTAGTTGTAGTGGCTGAGGTCAGTGGCCGCCGTGTTGGTGGACGTTGATGCGTTGTAGCTGAAGTTGCCGTGGAGGTTCACCTCGAGGGTGTTCTTGTAGTAGGCGAATCCGTCCTCGGAGTCCTCATCCTCGTAAATGCTGTGGCTGTCGAACTCGTCGCGGAAGGTGAAGCGTAGGCCTTCGTTGATGTTGTTGGACGTGGTGTTGATGCCCACTGTGGCGTGCTCCTGGGAACGATAGACGAACCCCTTGGCGAGGGTGTGGCTGTAGGATGTGCGGCTGTTGACGCGGAATCGCTGGTCCTTGAAGGCGGTGTTGAAGTTGAAGTTGGCGCCTGCGTTCCAGCTGCCGCTGATGTTCACGGGCATGGTGACGCGTCCGCCCGTCACCTCGTTGTATTCCGTTCGCGACGTGGTGGCGTTCTGCGTCGTGCGGAAGTTGGCGTTGAGGTTGTAGCTGCGCTGTGCGTCGGGGATGGAGAGTCGCCATTCGGCACTGGCATTGTGGGTGAACGAGGGCTTCAGGTTGGGGTTACCCAGGCGTATGGCCAGCGGGTTGGCGTTGGAGAGGGTGTCGGGGATGAGGTCGGTGATGCCGGGCTGTCCGCTCTGTCCGCCATAGCGTGCTTCGACCTGATGCTGGCGGGTGAAACGATAGCGGAAGTTGAGCGTGGGCGACCAGTTGACGACGGTTCGCGAGAGGTCGTAGTGCTTCCAGCCTTTGTTGTAATCGACCTCGTTGACCTGCGGCTGCAGGTTGAAGCCGATGTTCAGACGTGTCTTGGAATCGACGAGACGGTACTGCAGGCGTATGTCGTGGTTCTGGTAGTGGTTCTCAGTGTAGTTGCACTGTGCCGTGTCGGGCGTGGCCAGGTCGATGTGTCCGTCGTAGCCGTCGATGCCGAGGAAGTACTGGTCCACGAAGGGGTCGAAGATGCTGGCTACGGTGCGGTCGCGGTCGTTGAAGCGGTAGCTGTAGTTGTAGGAGAACTGCAGGAACTGGCCCGTGGCGATGGGCTCGGTGTAGGAGAAGCGTGCCGAGAGGTTGCGTCCTACGTTGCGCGAGTCGTCGTATTGTATCTTATGATAGATGCTGTCGCCGCCCGTCATGGCGAGGATCTGGTAGTAGTCGATCTGCGAGTAGCTGCTGCTGTTGCCGTCGTTGTTGTTCAAGCCTCCGTTGACGTTGAACGTGATGTTGCGCCCGGGCTTCTGCAGCCGTCGGTTGACCTGCAGGGAGAGGGATGCCGAGAGCGAGTTGCTGGCATTGCGGTTGGCGTTGAGGTTGTGGTTGACGGTGATGGCGCGCAGGGCGGGGGAGATTCCGACGGGAGAACCGTCGGACACAGTGGCGGAGGTCGTGCTGAAAGCGCCCAGTGGGTCGTCGGTGACGGCGTAGGGGTTGTCGTTGAAGGTGGCCGATTCGCCTCGGCTGTGGCTGCGGTTGCCGTTGATGCCGAACTGTGGGCGCAGGAGGATGTTGGTCATCGTGTCGGGCTTCCATTCGATGCGCCAGTTGGTGTCGAAGGAGTTGCTGTGGCTGCCGTTGGAGTTGATGCGGTTGCTGTAGGCGGCGTTGCGGTTCTCGAAGTTCTGGCTGTTGCTCCAGCTCGATCCGGAGGCTTGGTTGAACCGTCCTGTGAGTCCTCCGTTGAGTTCCAGCTTGTCCCACTCGAGGTTGAGGCTTGCCGCCACATCCTGATTGGACTGCATGCCGTTGCCTCCCGTGTTGTTGGCATTGCCTACGACGCCGGCTTTCTGCCGGTCGAGGAATCGATAGACGTCGGCATGTGCGCTGTAGCGCTGTCGTGTGCCGTAGCCAGCCGTGGCGCGTCCGAACCATCCTCGCCGTTTGTCCTTCTTGATTTCGAGGTCGAGGACGGTCTGCTCCTCGCCGTCGTCGATGCCCGTGATGCGTGCCAGGTCGCTCTGCTTGTCGTAGGCTTTCACCTTTTCGACGATCTCGGCAGGAATGTTCTTGAGCACGGTCTGCTGGTTGCGTCCGAAGAACTCCTTGCCATCGACGAGGATCTGTCGCACCTCCTTGCCGTTGTGGGTTATCTTGCCGCTCTCGTCGATGACGATGCCGGGCAGCTTCTTGATGAGTTCCTCGACCATGGCGCCAGGCGGCAGTGAAAAGGCAGCGGCGTTATACATGACGGTGTCATCGACGATGCTCATCTCGGGCAGCTTGCCCTCGACGACGGCCTCGGCCATGAGCGTGGCGTCTTCCTTCAAGAGGATGTCATTGACTTTCTTGTTGCCGCCCTTTCCCGCGAGGTTCAGCGCAAAGGACTGCGTCTTGAAGCCTACGAAGGACACCTTGAGCGTGTACTTGCCGACGGGAACGCCGGGAATCATGAACTGTCCGTTGTCGGTGGTCTGTCGTCCTGCCACCATCTTGCCTGTTGAGTCGTTGACGACGACGCTGGCTCCTAGGAGTCCTTTCAAGGTGGAACTCTCGTAAACCGTGCCGCGGACATTGAACCATTGTGCTAATGCTGTCGGGGAAAAAAGGAAGATGGCGACGAGCGCAACCGCCATCGCCATCAGGTGTGATCTCAAATTCATGTGTGTGTCGGGAAATGGGCTTGCATCTCTATGACATCCGACGTGCACGAAGGTTTAATCGACTTTTGAAAAATCTTATGCTTTCTCCCAAAAGCAAGACGGGCGAGGTGACGAGGAAGATGATGACCCAGTGCCTGACATCGAGGGGTACGACGTTGAACATCTTGCCCCCCAGCTCGACGATGGCAATCTGCCCGAAGAAGATCAGGGCAGCGATGAACAGGAACTCCTTGCAGTTGCGCAGGTCGAAGGCGCTGTGGCCTGTGAGGAAGGCACGGGCATTGAAGAGGTTCCAGAACTGCAGCATCACGAAGGTGGTGAAGAAGAGGCTTTGGTCGTAGGGACTGATGTGGCCGTCGCGTTCGAAGTACCATAGCACGATGGTCATGACGACGAAGAACAGCCCTCCGGTACAGAGGATGAACTGCCACATGGGCGTGGAAATGATGAACTTGCGTCGGTCACGAGGACGCTCGCGCATCACGGCTTCCGTGGGTGGCAGCGAGGCCAGGGCCATGGCGGCGAAGGTGTCCATGATGAGGTTGACCCACAGCATCTGCGTGACGGTCAGCGGCGCATCGGTGCCCATGAACGACCCTGCCAGGACGGTGAGGCATGCGCAGACGTTCACGGTCATCTGGAAGAGGATGAAGCGCTGGATGTTGCGATAGAGCGATCGTCCCCACATGACGGCGCGTCCGATGCTGGCGAAGGAGTTGTCGATGATGGTGATGTCGGACGCTTCCTTGGCCACGGCCGTGCCGTCGCCCATCGAGAGCCCTACGTGGGCAGCGTGCAGGGCAGGGGCATCGTTGGTGCCATCGCCTGTCACCGCCACCACTTCGCCGCAGGCCTGGAGCGCCTGCACCAAGCGTTGCTTATCCATGGGGCGTGCTCGGGCGATGATGACGATGTCCTTGGCACAGGCGCGCAGCTCGTCGTCGCTCATGGCAGCCACCTGGGGGCCGGTGAGGATGAGAGAGGGGTGATGAGCGATCCGCGACGGCTGCGCTTGGCAATCATTCATCAGTCCTATCTGCCTGGCTATCTCGGCAGCTGTGGCGGGGGTGTCGCCAGTGACGATTTTCACGTCGATGCCGGCCGTGAGACACTCCTGCACGGCGGCTGGCACATCTTGGCGGACGGGGTCGGCGATGGCTACGAGGGCATCGAGGACGGGTGTGGCCTGGCCTTCGGCATGAGCCAGCGCCAACGTTCGCAGACCGCGCTGCTGCCATTCAAGAAGAAGGGAAGACTCCTCGGCGGAACTACACATCCCCATCACAATCTCAGGCGCGCCCTTGATATATAAGGTGTTGTCGATGCGTGTGGCCATATATTTGCGCTCGGTCGTGAAGGGGATTTCCTCTGTCACGTGAGCGGCAGCGCGGAGGGTGGTGTAATCTACGCCCTGATCGCGCAGCCATAGCAGCAGGGCGCCCTCTGTGGGGTTGCCAAGGACGTTGTCACCGTCGAGCGAGGCGGTGCTGTTGACGGCGATGTTGGTCGCGATGAAATCGCGACAGAAAGGACGGGACACCGCTTGCGTCTCCGCCGCTTTCATTTCCACCACGCGCATTTGGTTTTGTGTGAGCGTGCCTGTCTTGTCGGTGCAGATGACGGTGGCAGCGCCCATGGTCTCGCAGGCGTGGAGGCGTCGTACCAGATTGTTCGTTTTCAGCATCCTGCGCATGGAGTAGGCGAGGGAGAGGGTGACGGCCATGGGGAGGCCTTCAGGCACGGCAACGACGATGAGCGTCACGGCCAGCATCAGCGACTGCAGCAGATAGGCGAGGAAGGTGTAGGTGGAGACTTCAAAGTTGAACGTCGAAAGTTCCGTGCCCAAGGCCGCGAGGGTTGCGTCATCAGCTGTGGCAAACCACATCACGATGCGTCCGAGGACCACGAGGGCTGCGATGGCATAGCTGGCGCGTGCGATGAGCTGTCCGAGGCGGTCGAGCTGTTCGTTGAGGGGTGTGCGCACGGAGTCGTCGATCTGCACCTCGGTGAAGACGTGCCCGGCCTCGGTGTGGTCGCCTACGGCTTCCACCTCCATGATCCCGTGGCCTTCGAGCAGCTTCGTGCCTCGCAGTACGTGGTCGGTGGGGAAGGTGGCGTCGGCGTCCTGCTCGTCGGCGAGGGTGCTCTTGTGGCATACGGGTTCTCCGGTGAGGGTGGACTCATCGACCTGCATCTGTGTGGCTTCGATCAGGCGTCCGTCGGCAGGCACCTCGTCCCCTGTGGCAAGCAGGACGATGTCACCCACGACGATGTCAGCGC
>Ga0247611_10003906_pt1 | contig 21419 bp, 18 predicted proteins | sample 177DNAGHGhighgp2_FD_192422 | JGI IMG/M metagenome (GOLD analysis project Ga0247611, IMG submission 192422) | Sheep rumen microbial communities from Palmerston North, Manawatu-Wanganui, New Zealand - 1770 DNA GHGhigh gp2 | ecosystem: Host-associated > Mammals > Digestive system > Stomach > Rumen... | reverse complement strand
CAGTTCTTCTCCAAAGCCATCTCCAACACCCATCCTTTGCACGACTATTTCAACGACCAGATGGCAGCATACCGTTTCTTCATCACAGGAAAGATGGAGGGATTCTGCGGCCATGACACGATGTGGTTGCTCGTTGTTCAAGGCATACGGCTGACCTATCAGGGGCAGTTGGAGGAAGCCTTCTCAAGGTTCAAGGATGCCATGAGCATGGTGCCTGGCCGTGAGCCCGCCTTCCCGTCGCCAATCGTCAACTATGTCTACGGTATCTTGCTATGGCGGCTGCAACAGAAATTCCCGGCAGAATCCATCTGGCAGCAGAATCTGCGCCGATTTAGAGAAAGCCGCCGAATCCGATACTCGGAAGAGAGCATCTGCGTGCGACTGTTGTTGGAATATATCGACCAATCGCCCACCATAGCCCAGAAGGATGCAGGAGAACGCATGCAGTTGGTGCTCAACCACAATAACAACCCCATTAACCGCTCATGGGCGTTCCTCATCAGGAATTTCTTCGAAATACAGGCCGGTGCGTTGGAAGAGCCGCTCCACACCGCTGCCATCCTGCAGCATGAGATGTCCGCTTTCCTGCCCATCGGCCCGTCAGCCAAGCAGCAACTTCGGGAAACGTTCGGAGGAAATCCCCTCGTCTCCACCATCCGCAAGAAAGCATTGTGGGAGATGATGCTCACCGACGTGGCCCGCAGGGTGGCAACGGAAAAGGGGAGTGGTGACCGGCGCGTGGCGTGGTATGTAATCGGTCCAGACCTTCAGGCTGCCACCGAACAGGTGATGCGTGAAGACGGCACATGGCGCGACGGACAACTCCTGTCACTCTCACAGATGGTGAGCAAGGGCTATGAGTGCATGAATGCCACGGACATGGCCGTAGCCAACCAACTGTATCAACTCAAAAACTATCCCAACGGAAAATACGATATCGATATCCTGGTACCTCTTCTCAAGGAGACGGGACGATTGTTCTATGGCGACCATCTGCAGAAGAACCCCGTGCCGGTGGTGATAGAGGAGATTCTGCCATATCTCGATTTCCACGGTCATGGGGCGGTGATAGAGGTCACCTCCAATGTAAAAATGGACGACAAAGGGCATCTGCCACACCGTGTGGTAAGGATGGAGGATCACGGACACTATTCGCTCATCACCGTCAATGCCCTCCAGCGCGACGTGATGGCACGCTTCCTGCAGATGGGCAGATTCCCGGCATCGGCCTCAGTCAGTTTGCGGAAGGCTATAGAGGGACTTCATGGTATCGTGGACATCCGTGAGAACATCCTGAGCCTTGACCTGCAGCCCACCACTATCAGCAAGGGGCTGCTCGCCGTGAGGGTGCGCCCTGTGAAGAACGAATATGACGTGCAGGTCACGGCCACGGCTATGGACAACGGCATCATACGTCTCGTCCCGGCAGAGGGGGAGGACATCGTCTATGATGAGGCAGACGCCCTGACATGTTGTGTGCGCCGTGATATGGCGAAGGAGAACGAGAACTATGAACTGCTGCACGATTTCATCCTTTCATCCTGCAAGCCAGAGTGGAAAGACTATGCCCACTGCGTGTTGTGGGAGTCGGCCAGCCTGCTCCAACTGCTGGCTTACATCCACGACAATCCCGACAGGTATTTTGTGGAGTGGCCCGAGGGTGTGCGGCTCAAGTTCAAAGGCGAGGTAAAGGGAACGGACGTGGACGTCGTGGTGAAGAGCGACGAAGACTGGTTCAAAGTGGAAGGAGAGGTCAAGGTGGGCAAAGAAAAGATGCCTATCGACCAACTGATTAAACTTTGCTGCGCACAAGACAAGGAGGGCATCGACGGGTTCATCCGGCTTGGCGAAGATGAATACGTACGCATCAGTGAGAAACTGCGCCGCCATATCGCTGCCCTGGAGTCGTTCGGGAAACGTGGCGGCAGAAGACTTGTGCCCAAATACCAGGTAGGGGCGCTTGCCACCATGCTCAACGGGCTCCATGCAGAGACCGACGAGGGCTTCGTGCAATTCATGGAACAGACCAAGACGGCCTTCGCCCTCGAGGCTCCCATTCCCGAGGGAGTCAAAGCAAAACTCCGCGACTACCAGAAAGAGGGATTCCGCTGGATGTGCAGGCTCGACACGTGGGGGGCCGGCGGCTGCCTGGCCGATGACATGGGACTGGGCAAGACGCTTCAGGCTCTCTGCTTCCTGCTTCATAAGGCTCCTTCAGGACCGTCACTTGTGGTGGCTCCCAAGTCTGTTGTGCCCAACTGGGTGTCGGAGGCTGCCCGTTTCACTCCATCACTTCAGGTAAACGTGCTCAACAATGCCAACAGCCGATACTGGGCTGTCGAGAATGCGGGGCCTGGGGATGTGCTGGTGTGCACTTATGGCCTCCTTGCTACTGAGGCCGACAACTTGAAACACAAACAGTGGAACGTGGTATGCCTTGACGAAGCACACCAGATCAAGAACAGGCAAACCATCGCCTCTCATACCGCCATGGAACTTAAAGCCAGCAGCCGGTTCATCCTCACCGGCACACCGCTGCAGAACAACCTGAGTGAGTTGTGGAACCTCTTCCAATTCATCAACCCCGGCTTGTTAGGAAACTGGTCGGTGTTCCGCGACTCCTACATCCTCCCCACGCTCGATGAAGAGCACCGCATGCTGCTCAAGGAGACCACCATGCCGTTCATACTCCGGCGGACGAAGGAAGATGTACTCACCGAACTACCGGAGAAACTCGTGAACACCCACCTGGTAGAGATGACAGAGCATGAGACGGCAGTCTATGAGGACATGAGAGAGAAGGTTGAACTGAAATTCAAGAAGAACAAGAGCAAAAAGGAGAGGGAAGAGGCAGCCCAACTGAAAATCAACTTCTTCTCCGAACTGACACGACTGCGCCTTGCCTCATGCTCCATGAAACTCATCCACGAAGGATGGGCGGAACTGCCATCGAAGGTCACCGCATTGCTCGACCTGCTCGATCTGCTGATGGATGAGCCCACCAACCATATCCTTGTCTTCAGTCAGTTCACCAGTTTTCTGGACTCCATCAAGCCCGAACTGAAACACAGATGCTACGACTTCCTCTACCTCGACGGACAGACACCCTTGGATAAAAGACAGGAACTGGTGAAATCCTTCCAGGACGGAAACTGTCGACTGTTCCTCTCCAGCCTGAAAGCGGGAGGTCTGGGCATCAACCTCACACAGGCTAACTATGTCATTTTGCTTGATCCGTGGTGGAACCCCGCCATCGAAAACCAGGCGATGGACCGCGCCCACAGACTCGGGCAGAAGCGTGTAGTGTCAGTGATTCGTCTCATCTCCCAACACACCATAGAGGAGAAAATTCTGCGGTTGCATGAGACCAAGCAAAACCTCTCCGACGACATCCTTGACGGCACGGCCGATAGTTACAAACTGACCTATGAGGACGTGATGGACATGGTGGCGCCATTCTGACACTACACCTAGGGGCAAAACCTAGGTTGATTGTTCGTTGTAACAGCCTGCTTGAATACAAATGCACTTTCGAAACTTGTGTATATAATACCTATCAAAAAAATGCAAATGGACATAAAAGAGAGAATGACTCAACTGCTCAGTGCCATGAACACGGGAGTGTATGAACGTGAGGAAATCATCGCCCTTTCGCTGCTCAGCGCTTTGGCAGGGGAGTCCATATTCCTCCTAGGATTGCCCGGTGTGGGCAAGAGCATGGTGGCACGCAGACTGAAGATGGCCTTCGCCGACAGCCGCTGCTTCGAATACCTGATGAGCCGTTTCTCAACACCAGACGAGATATTCGGTCCGGTAAGTATCGGCAAACTGAAGGATGAGGACATCTACGAGCGTGTCACAGAGGGCTATCTGCCGACAGCTGACGTAGTGTTCCTCGATGAGATATGGAAGGCAGGTCCGGCCATACAGAACTCGTTGCTCACCGTGCTCAACGAAAAAATCTTCCACAATGGTAAGGTGGATATGGAACTGCCACTGAAGGCCGTCATCTCCGCATCCAACGAGTTGCCTGCCGAGGGAGAGGGACTTGAGGCAATGTGGGACCGTTTCCTCATCCGCTACGTTGTGCAGCCGATAGCTGACAAGCACTTGTTCATGCAACTGCTCACAGAGACACCAGCGCCCTGCGTCATCCCTCTACAACTGGCTATCACCGACACAGAGTTCCATACCATCCGGCATGAGACTAAGTTGATAAAGGTACCATACACCATAGGTGACATGCTTTATTCCATTCGAAAGGCGTTCAACGATATGCGGAGTGATATGAACGAAGGTGCTGATCTCACCAAGACCGACCTAGTGGACCCTCCTTACGTCTCCGACCGCCGTTGGCGCAAGGTCGTAGGGGTGTTGCGCACCTCTGCCTATCTCAACGGACGCGAAAAGGTGGACGTCTCCGACTGCCTGTTGCTTATCCACATGCTGTGGGATAACGACGAGCAGATCAATTCGGTGAAGAAAATCGTGGGACAGGCCATCGCAAGAAGCATCAAGTCGGGAATGATGGATATGAAGGAACTGGTGACGTCGGCGAGTTTCACCCAGCCTGCAGGAGAACCCCTGATGAAAGGCAACGACTATCTGTTCAGGGTAAGCGACGAGGAGATGCATATTTCCAAAGATGACTATGCACGGCTGTCGGAGAGGGATATCAAATACGGGACGATGACGGATGACAGCCGACTCCTTGTCGGGGACAAGCCTACAAGCCTGGCTGTGCAGAAGACCGCCGAGGGACTACGCATCAACTCCTTCCATTATCCGCTTATCCGCACGTCAACCTTGCGCACGGGGTCGGTGAAGGATATGCTCAACAAAGTGGCAGACAGTCTGGAGGAACAGGAGCATGCTTTCAGGGACCTGGTAGATGACAACATCTTCCTGCTTCCCTACCGGAAATACCCATTTATGAGGAATGCCTTCGAGGAGTTGAAACAAAACATCATGAGGAAAGGATATTAATGCTCTACAATGCGCTCATAAGAAGACTGGTGACTGCCTCGGAAGAGTCACGGTCGCGTGACGAGGATATTGCGGACAGGTTGGTGAAACGTTGTGTCGAGGAGACAGACCTCATCCGCCAGACGCTGATGAACGCTGTTTGCGACCCACGGTTTAAGATGCATGTCGGTGTGGTGAGGGGATGGAAGCGCATGGCGATGGAGGCGCTCCACAATCTTGTCGGCCTTCTGCAGTCCGTGCCTGACCTGACAGGAGACACTGCCCGATTCGTTATGAATGAGTTCCTCGATGAGTGGCTCAGCAGGATGCTGGAAGAGGCGATGCTCACAGATGCTGACAGACTTCGGTTCACACCCATACCCAAGGATAAGAACAGTATGGCCGCTTTGCAGATGCGGGAGGCCTTGGAAGACTTTGTCGGGAAACCAAAAAACAATGATGACGAGGAGGACGTGGAAGATGATATTGACGAACTCATGTTGGAATGGGAAAGCGGCATGGACAGCGGTAAGAATCAACAAGGGGACGAAATGCATGAAGATGACAATGATGGGGTGGGGGATGATGATATGGAGGACGAGGATGAAGGTCAAGATAATGAATCAGAATCACCTCAAGATGGTGACCCGGAAGATGACGCGAGGCAGGAAGAAAAAGACGTCCGTGAAAAACCACGAAAGAACGACAAGCCTAAAGACTCGCGACGAACAATAGGCGGTGAGGATCTTAGGAGAAGAAGAAGGTTGGAGAACAACTTCCTCACAAAAGTGCCACCCTCACTCATCCGGTTGGCCAAGATTATCGGCAGGTCGGGTGATGACATAACCACATCCTCCAGTTCTTTCACCACTGCCTCGAAGAGCGATATTGAAGGCATCACCACAGGCAACGACCTAAGCAGTCTGCTGCCCTCGGAGTTGGCAACGCTGTCCGATACCGCCACGCAGGACCTTTTCTACCGCAACTACGTCACAAAACGGCTGCAGGTTTTCGCCTCGAGGTCAATGGGAGGTAAGGGGAAGAAGCATCGTGATGGTCCCATCATCATCTGCCTAGACACCAGCAGTTCGATGGATGGAGACCCTGTCATGGTGGCCACGGCGCTTACCATGGCGATATGCATCATTGCACAGAGGAAACGTCGCCCCGTGTTGGTGATCCGCTATTCCGATACCCACACCCTATTCCGACTGCAGAACATCGGCAACCAACGAGGTGAGTTGATGGACTTCCTTAGTGAGGTGGACATGGCCGGCAACGACGAGGACAAGATGTTCAAGTGGCTGTTCGGGGAGATTCTGCCCGATGAGGGTAACTACGACACTGCAGATATCCTGTGCATCTCCGATTTCGGGTGGGGACCTATCTACAAGGATACGATGAGGATGATTGAGGAGGAGAAAGCGAAAGGTATGAAATTCTATGGCCTGAATATCGGCGACCAGGTTAATTCGGAACGATACAACCATTTACATCCGCCTATGGAATTGTGGACCGATGACTCAGGATATGCCAGTCCTTTCCACGTTTGCGATTCCCTCTGGGAATTCTCAGACGGTGAATGCAAGGAGGTTAAATAGTTACTAATACAGTATTTTGATAACCCTCTTATACTTTCAAGGTTATCATCATACTCTCAAAGAGTTATACCTATATAAAACCTGTCAGCTTCGATACTTTTTCATACCTTCGTATATGAAAAGCAATCAAGCCAACAATATGATAATACAAAGTATGAATAGCAATGACATTTCAAAATCCTGTGTCACTATCAAGCAGGTGACCGGTGATGATCAGTTTTACAAAGCCATAGAAAAAGAATTTGAGGAGAATGGAACTAAAGCCAAAACATTGTGGAATCTTCTTTATGGTGAGGATACACAAAGTTCTTCTCCAAGGCTATGGACCATTGCAGTGGAGGGGCAATTGACGGGCTATGTCATCACGTTTGATTTCTACCAGGCAACCTATATCACTTGTCTTCAAATCAATGAGGCGCACCGTGGAGAAGGGTGGGGGAGTATGCTGCTGCAGCATATCTGTAAAGACCCCAACCGCGCCTATGTGCTGCTCAGTGACGTGGCGATGAGCGACAGCAAAGATCTGTCAGTTTGTGTCCGAAGGAAGATGTTTTACTTGAAGAATGGGTTCAGGACTGCTCCAGTCAAATGGCACAGCGAAGAATACTATATGTTTGATGTCCATGTCAAGGGCCCGGATTTGGAATTGGGATCCCTTTTGGCGGTATTGAGAAAGGGCAGAGAGATATGGAATACAGCATCCTTTTATGACACAAAACCGATGACAATATGATAGCCAAAAGATTATTAGGGGTTTTCATCATTTTTACCTTCTTTGTCCAGATAGCATCCTCTCAAGACAATCGAGTAATGTGTGAGGTGACGGAAAACAACAAGTCCGTATCTGTTATATTCGGCGAAGATGTCAAATATCTCGGTACTGACTATACCAAGCAGATAGGTTTGTATGATGATAAAAACCAACTGAAGTTCGATACGGCAATTGATGTTGTCTCGTATCTCTGTTCACATTGGGGCTGGAAGCAATGTGGAAATCCCGTGTATAAGGATAACGGTAAGACCAAGATTTACATATTGGAGCATAAAATCGACAACGTTCTACCCAATCTGTGGAAACAAATTGAGATGATTAAAGAATATGAGAAATCTCTCCAAAAAGACCCATAAGGGAGCGCCCTTCCCCCTTATGGGCTTTTTTATGCGTTCTTTTTATCGTAAATCCTGTGAATATCATTATTCTTGGATACATTCGTAAGCAAATCCTATCTTTGCGTTCCAAAGGAGATCATACTCCGGACCGAGACTCAGATGGAAAGCGGAACGCTCAGAAATGTTACGCATGATTGACACTTCCTCAAAGTTCTTGTCAATGGTAACCTTATAATAGTTAATATAACCGATATTATCAATTTCTACTCCTGAGATATCACAATCATAATGGTTTGCCGCTTGAAAATACATTTCTTTCATACACTCAGGCATCGGACCCTCTCCCCTAACACCAATTTCAACGGTATAATATTCTTTGAAACGTAGAGTCTCAAACCATGATGCCAGCTTGTCTGCTTTATCCCTCAGTTCCTGCTTACGTTCTTCACTTGCATCAGTCGAGATATTCTTTAGACTCTGATATAATCCATCGATAAGACTTTCCTTGATGAAGTCAGATTCAGTAAAAGAAACCTCTTCAATTTCGTCATTTGGAAATAAGGCTCTCATGGCTTTACGAGCGATGAGGCAACATTTCTCATCGATGCTTTTTCCTTCCCAACTTGCTCCTCCGGAATTCATATACACGTTAGGAGCCATGTAGAACTCGTGAATACCTTCTCTTTGTTCTTCGGTCAGCTCACTAGCTTCAACCCTTCTGACAATGTCCTCAGAGTTGACAAGGCAGACAAAATTGGACAAAGGAGATATCGTGGCAACTAGATATTCTCTATAAGAGATGACGGTTTTGATCCAACCGATATACTCATCCTTCTCAATGTCATTGGGGTCGAATGGCTGGTCGCCAAACATCTCCATAACGTGTGCCTGAGGTTGGTTGGTCCTGAACGCAATGATATCTTTGAAATGGTATGTGGTCATATCCATAAAGTAATGTTCAGAATTCAATGTACTCTCCAATTCCCTGTTCAACAATGAAACGGTTCCCTGAGTTCATTTCATTTCTTCCCTTGAAATGCACTGCTCTGACCTGTTTCCCATATTTTTGAGCAAACCTCACTGTGTGCATGGTACCGCTGTGTTCGGGACACTCCGCAACAATGACTGTTTTGGAAAGGGCGGCTTGCAATCGGTCTCTAGCAACAAGGTGTGTCGGATTGGCTTTCGTCCCAAGGGGTTGTTCAGAAATGATGAGTCCGCCCTTGCGAAGGATCTCATCTTGCAAAGGCACATTCTCCCGGGGATAGGTGAGATTCAGTCCTGTCGCAACGATTGCGATGGTCTTGCCGTCAACGGAGAGACATCCTCTATGTGCTGATGTGTCGCATCCGAGAGCTAGACCGCTTACAATGACTTTGCCTTCCTTGGCAAACTTAGCTCCCAGGGTGTAAGCCGCTCCATTGCCCTGTCGGCTCGCCTTTCTTGATCCTATGATGGCAACTGTATCCTCCGATTCCAGTAGACTGATATTACCTAACGCATAGATTGTCTCAGGGCAGTCATTGTCTATGGCCTTGAATGCTTTGGGAAACCTGGGGTCTTCCTTTGTGATTGTAAATATTTCCATATACCATAAATATGAATATGATGCAAAGATATGTAATTAGAAGAAGAAGGTTGTGATTTATATACGTATAAGCACCAAATAAAAGGGGATGCAAAAAGCACCCCCTAAAGTAATGACGCGATTTTTGGAGCTTATGGAATGCGTCTATGTTGTCCTTGACATTCTGCAAAGGTAGACCTTTTGCATGAGACTTCCAAATTTTATTTATACGTATATAGAAAGGCTTTATGTCAAAACAACTAAATATCTTTGCCATGGATTTCAAAAATGATCATCAAACTACCCCTCAAATCTAAAAAACCGAATGAATGTAAGGAAAGTATTTGAAGACCCTCGTGTAGTCATGCTTGAAGAGGAAATTGCGGAGTACACGCCTTTAATGCCTGTCAATGAGAGCAGGGATTATGTAGAACGTTTATTGGGATTGAGGCACCGTCTCCTCAAAGAGATGCAGGTGTATGACGATGAGATGAAAGCGATGGTGGTGGCTTTCAACGAACGTCTCCGCAACGCATGCATTGAATTGTACAATCGAGTAGAGAAGCTGGCGGATGAATACGCTCGAAAGGATGATTTGTCAGGAAAACTGGACATCGAGGGGAGAATATACCTCGGACACGAGTATCCCAAGAAACATCCCATACAAAGGGCAAGTGCAATGGATGTCTGGGAGATGCTGACCCAATGGGAATTCTTTACCTTATATAACCAGGGGTGTCCAGCCACTTTGACCGCAAGCTCAACCCAATCTTTCTCCCATGGTTATAAGGATGTGAACGAATGGCTATATATTGGGAATAATGTACATAATTGGAACTATGAGCTTGACAGTGAATGGTCAAAGGACATGCATCTGACACATGTCTTCTCTAACTTATACACTCATCTTGGCTTCAGTCTGTATGACTTGATCTATGTCGAGGACTTCGATATCAAGGTGAATCTGAAGTTTGACAACTCCGTTTATTATCCTCTGAATAAAGAAAGGAGTAAAAAGGGAAATCAAAATACAAAGAATAATTCCCTATCATAGATATGGTGAAAGGAATTGGAAACAAAGTAAAGGAAGCAATAGATTCGTTGACAATTGCGCATATCACTTTTCTCAAGGAAATCAAGTATTTCCATCCACAGGGAAAAGAAATGCCTAATGGTTGTCATTACCAACGTGGTGGTTTTTTGAATGAGTGCAAAATCAATAGAGAGAGTTTCATACCAAGTGCTGCCCATAATAACCTAAAAGGGCAGAACGGCGGAATTCTTGTTTTCCCTATAGATGTTGATTCCCAAATAGTGAACGGAATCCATGACTATATCAACAATCTAAATGGAACAATAAAGGATACCCAGAAAAGGATTACAACCTATTGCATAGGAAATCACTTCAAAGGAAGATATGTGAGGCATCAAGGAGAAATTTACGACAGCAACTCTTTATCATTAGAGATTGGTGGAAAGTCAAGCAAACAATTGCTCACATTTGCCTTGATGCTGGTATGTAAGAAGCAGATGCAAGTTCTTGTCAAGGATTTGAACACAAATAAAATCTATATAACAAGACTGTCAAATAGCAAACCTTGATTCCATCCATAAGATATATACGAAGCAATTCACTGTACCAAAGAATCCCAATAACTCACAAATATGATTGCAGATTTAAACACGATGTCGAGAATGTTCAAAGAGTGTAACGAGAAATATTTCGACGGCTCTCTCCCCACACCTTATTTCTGCTTGATGAACAAGCTGAATACTCTGGCCAGATTCGAATACAACAAGGACAAGAAGGGCAAGCACCCCATCAAGTGGCAGGCACTGAAATTCACAGACTGCTATGACTTTCCTGAGGAGGATTTCAGGGAAATAATGGTTCATGAACTCATTCACTATTACATCGCCTGGAACGGCATTAAGGACAACAAAGACCATGGCAGGGAGTTTATGAGAATAGCTAATGAAATCAACGAAAAATATGGATTGAACGTAACCAAAACAAAGGATGCATCCTCTTTCAAAAGAACAGAGAAGGCACCAAATTTTACGGGCTTGTTCCAATTCCTGTGGGGATAAATAACTATACATATTGGAATTATGGTAATATAGTGGATCTTTATTAATGATTGAATAAAGTATTGCGGATTCAAAGATTTTTCTCTATTTTTGCATAATTGGAAAACAATAATCTTTTAAACACTAATCTTATGTATATACCTTGCCAAAAATGTGGAGACCGCTATCCTGATTACTTTCAGGGTTGGTGGACTTGTGATAAATGTGGGTACAGGGTGTGTCCCTCCTGCCTTAATTCTATCGGTTTCAGATGCCCCCAGTGCCTCTATGGTCATTTGAAGCGTAGATAAAAATTTTAATACTTTTGTAAAGAGATATGAAAAACAACGATACTGAGTTAAACGAGCACAAAGGTGAAGTACCTGTTTTGATAACCTTCGCTTATCATACAAAAGGTGACGAAGTATACGATGGTGAAGATACATTACCTTTCTGGATTACTGAGGAAGAGTATGAAAAGATTCAAGATTATTATGCACATCCTTGGGCACATTTTATAGGTGTGATGATCAATCATGAGATGCCTAGAATAAATAAGATGGTTGTTGACGCTGTATCCGAGTATGCATTCAACATATTCATTGAACAAATCGAGCTGGATGATGGAGATGGCGATGAATATGACAATGATTATCGTGAACAAGACGAGACAAATGATGATAGGACACATTACGTAGATGAAGACTTGCCCTTCTGATGTCGTATACAATCATTCGAAGAAGGTCTATTTCCCTGGACTATAACGTGTATTCTTTCGTGGGAAAGCCAATCCTGCCATTGAAAAAAAGTTTATTATACCCTGAAAAAATGCCACTATAATTTCAGCATAACCAATCTTATTTTGCCAGAAGTGTTAATCTTTTTTGCTTGCAAATATAATTCCCATTCTTCGTGTAGCATGTCTTATAATACATATATTATCTATTGTTTAGAATTCCTCACTACGACGAATAAACAATCTTTATCATGAAAAGTATTTGTGATTTATGATTCTTTGGTATGGAAGATGAATAAAAATACATAGAATTCCATTCACTTTCTCGACAAACAGAATTGAAATTGCAAAACAATGTATATCTTTACAGCCGCAAAATGTTCTTGTTTTGTATGGATGGACAGGAACCATAAAGTGAAGCCTTTTCACTAGAATAAACAAGCAATGTAGTTATGAGAAATGGCCACCCTCCCCCAGCCAGATAAGGACACAGCACAAATCATGCTGTTGTCATTATCCAGATACTGGTGTAGATGTTGAAAATAAGAAATAAAGACTACAATTAAATTATTATCGATATGGATAGAGAAATGACCAAAATCACCAAGGAACTGATAGAGAACGGGTACAGCTCGGTAAGGCATCCTGATGACGGAGAATACCCTGATAACTGGTTCGTGTTCGTCGTGTGGAAAAGTTCCGGAGAGAAAAACCTGTGGTTGCAGTATGACTGGAGCAAAGGCATATATCACTTCTATATGTGGCCGGCCAGAAATAAAGTCAAACTGGTTAAAAACAGGTCTTACGATGTCTACAAGGTCAATGACATAGTAAAGGAAGAATTTGGCCGTTATTTGCCACTTGCCAGAAAAGCAGGAAGGACACTGATTGCCAAGGACCTGTATATGAACAAGGACCCCGAAGCACTGCAGTTGATCAATGAGGATTACGACACCTTCGTCTCCCTCGTCTCCTGGTTCTGCGATGGTGAGTATGATGAATACACAGCCGGTCTGGAAACGGAGGGCGAAAACCCACATTTCATTATGGGAGATTCCTCAATGGCCTTGAAGAAACTGAAGCGTTTGGGATATAAGTCAGTAACGGTATATGAAGAGAATGGAATTGATAGTACCGAATATCTTCTGGACACAAAATTCCGATGTCGTGCCTTTGATTGGGGTATGTGGAAGGAAGAAATGGAGGAATACATAACGGGAACCATCAATAATGAGCTGGGCGACTGCATCCGGAACTCCAGTTATGACGAAAAGGAAAGGAAATGGTTCTATGAACTGGACCTCGGAGAAATGTACGAAGAAGAAATCAAAACCTTCATCAGGTCATGGAACAAGAAAAAACCATATAAAATCAGATGCTCCAGAAGTGATTGTGACACGGGTGTCACCCTGGTATTCAAGAACGCCATCAAATACTGATTCTTGACCAAACATAGAACATGCCACACATCATCAATTATATGGAGGAAATAGAGGAACATGGATACTGCCAACAGTGTCCCGAATGGGAGGATGGACAAAAATACCTTCATGAAGTGGATGGAAAGAAAAGGTTGCGCATCGTCCTGTCTGTTCATTTCGACAAGTATGTCTGGGAAAATGTCGCCCAATGGACTACTACCATTAAGGAGTACTTTGAGGAAGAGTATACACTCGCAACGGTCCTGATGAATGAGGGGCAGTCCAACCAATCAGAGATTCCTGTCTTCATTGCCAATGGGATGATTGGCGTGCTCACGTGCGACAAGGATCTGGTCGTCGGTGAACTGGTCATCCCTCCAAAGGGTTCCAATCAAGAGGTGAGAGGTGTAGCCCCATTCGGATTCTATGATTGTCAACATCTGACAAAGGTGGCCTTCGAGCCGAATACAGTCATTGCGTATGAATACGCCTTCTCTAAAAGTGGCATCAAGGAAATGACTTTCAATGAAGTGGTGCCAGTGATGATGCACATCACAGCCGTTGAAGGCTGTGAGGGACTGCCGAGGTTTGACAGGATATTCGACAAACCCTTCCCTGGCAAGTATCAAATACGTGGAGGAGAGGTTTTTCATGAGTGGGAAGAGAAACTATACCAACTTCATTTTTTGAACAGGTAAAACAAAAAGAGGCAAGTTATACGCACTGGTTCGATATAGACTAGTATAGTATGGTGAAGGTTTCAATCTGGTAGATGTTGTCGTGATAAACATAATTCCTGATGGAAACCTTCTTTGATTTCTCTTGACTCTTCCAAAGATGAACTACACAATGCATGTCATATCCAGATGCCTTCAAATCGTGGATCAGCTTGGGAACGTCACTTTCATAGTCGTTTGTGCCAGATGACATATTTAACATGATGATAGCCGTCATTGTCACATCCTCCGTGGCGATGAGTATGCGGTTGGCATAATCCCTTATCAAGAAGAAATCGCTGGGTTTGATGTTCCTCTTGCGTACAAGTTTTGACATCACTTGCAACTCTGGTGAAGATACCTTTTTCTTCATATAACACGGACATAGAATAAGACAAATACAAAAGTAATGTCTTATTCCGATAACAGCGTCTTTTTATAGGTATACCACCACTTTCAATATCGTCATGAGTGCCTATGCACCATATCATACAAGATGGAGTCCAACGCTTCTGAAGAAGCCTTGCTCTCATCGGGTCGGAATGTACCTACCCGCTTATTGTAATATTTTGCCCATTCGCGTGCGTATTGCACCAGCGACTCATCGACAGCAAGCATGTCACACTCCTTTCCTTCCCTCTTGAACCGTATCAGTTTTTTAATTATAGCCTTGACGTTCTCATCATCGACGGTAGCGTCAAGCAACTCCTTGAAAACAACCGGCGGCATGGAATGGTTTGCATCAATCCACTTGCATGCCAACACGCCACGAAGATAGTATAGAAACCGTTTCATGGGATAACCTTCCTGCTGGAGGAACCGCTCATTTGTCTTATTGTAGAGATGGTTATAGTGGTACATGGCCTTGACTGGATTGAAAGAATCCTTCTCGGCAACATGGATACGCTTGGCGAATCCCTTATCCACATAGTAAACCTTAGGCGAATTCAGCCATTCGAGCAGAGGCGGGTTGCACTCCTTAAGCAAAGACAGGGCCTTTCTCAACTCCCATCCTGCCAAATCCACACCATCTTCATAGAAGTGCTCGATAACGTCTTGCTGCTGCTCCTCCTCCACGCGATTATACCATTCCGGCTTGTGGACATAGATGAAGCGCACATCCCAATCGCTGCTCAACGACTCAAAACCCCATGCACGACTGCCAGATTCCACTGCGAGAAGAATCCTCACATCATATTCCCGCTCGATATTCTTGAGGTGGGCTGGAATCGCATATTTCTCCATATCATCTGCATATTCATGTGGAACGAACATCTTGTATCTCTCACGAAGATAGGGTGCCCAAAAGCGAGGGTCATTGACATATTTCCCGTCTATGCATTCCCCATTCTCATATATTTCAAAGCACTGTGCCTCATAATTCTTATACTCAAACTCCGTGTTCTCAAATCCTTTGAGCATGACGTAGGACGATGAGCTGAAAACCCCGATATGAGAGATTTGGTATGTCTTACCTTCTTCCAATTCAGGATATTCCCTACCTGACCACGTGAGATTCGACTGGCATACGGCAGTCAGATTACTGACCTGATTGAAATATCTTCTTAAATGCTCCTCTTTATTCATATCTTTTTCCTTTCCTGGGTAAACAATTTAAATGCAAATTTAACACTTTATCTACAAATAGGTGTCTATATATACATATAAGAAACCCATAAAAATATCAAATTATACGTATATAAATTTGGAAATTCCACGCCTATCTACTAAATTTGCGCCGATTTTATGTCAAACCCTTTTAGCCATTGGAGAAAGGGTCGAACGAATGAGTATAAAGTAAGAACAAACACCCAGCAGAGAAACGGAAACTGCAGCTTCTTGGTTGCAGAATATTAAGTGTGACCGTTTTTCATCCATTTCATCCATTTTAATCAACGGCAGGTAGAATGCCCTGTCATGTTTCAAACTTTATACACCTATCATGGGCAATATACAACCAAAAGCGCTGACCCGACTGGGGTACAACGACAATATGGCCCGCAGCATAGCCATGACGACCATCGCCAAATACTGCAAACACGATACACAACAGCAAGTTCTCTTGACCTTGGAGGACATTGTTCTCCATCCCGAAGACTACCGAAACGACAAAATATGGGGAAAGCTCGCTTCGGTGCTGGCACCCGCAACACCTACCAACACATCTTATGAACTACGGGAATCCCCTCTCCGCTACGCCATCTTTGGCACCGACAGTATTGACACACTCTCCTTCAGACAGATGGATACCGCCATGCGCCTGTCAATAACCATTGCAGGGGCACTGATGCCTGACGGATGCGCAGGATACGGACTGCCCATCGGTGGCGTACTCGCCACCGACAGCCATGTGGTCATCCCCTATGCCGTGGGAAAGGACATCGCCTGCCGCATGAGCCTGACCATCCTCGAGGCGGAACGCGACTATTTGGAGAAACACCACGACCGTGCTATCAAGGCTCTGACAGAGCACACAGCCTTCGGACTCGACGGCATCCTCCCTTACAGAACATTCCATCCGCTGTTCGACAGGAGCGAGTGGCGCGACATCCCTATCCTGAAAAAAATGCGCGAAAAAGCCATCCGACAACTGGGCAGCAGCGGCAAGGGCAATCATTTTGTGGATATCTGCGAGGTGGTGCTCCCACCAGCCAATGCCATGGGGATAAACGGAGGTCGCTATCTCGGTATCTTGAGCCATTCTGGAAGCCGTGGATTGGGGGCCGCCATCGCCGACCATTTCACCGCCATCGCCAAAGAGACATGCCGCCTTCCCCGACAGGCAGGACCGTTTGCCTGGCTGTGCCTGGACAGCGAAGCGGGGCAGCAGTACTGGACATGTATGGAGTTGGCTGGCGCCTATTCTGCCGCCAACCACGACTGCATCCACGAGAATGTGGCAAGGGCATTGCGGCTGAAGCCACTGGCCAATATCAGCAACCACCACAACTATGCCTGGCGTGAGACACTCGACGATGGAACAGCCGTCATAGTACACCGTAAAGGAGCGACACCCGCCCACGTCGGTGAACTGGGCATCATACCAGGGAGTATGGCGACACCGGGCTATATCGTATCGGGACGTGGCTGCTGTGAGTCGGTCTTCTCAGCATCGCATGGAGCCGGAAGGATCATGTCACGCCTTGACGCACGCAATAGCATCAGCCGACATGCACTTCGAAAGTATTTGGCAGAATGTGGCGTTACGCTTATCGGCGGAACCACCGAGGAAGCACCCATGGCTTACAAGGACATCCATGCCGTGATGGAGGCACAAAAAGAGTTAGTGAACATAGAGGGGACCATCATCCCCAGAATCGTAAGAATGAGCGAGGAATAACATGGAAAAGACATATATACAAATCACTTCGGGGCGAGGTCCCGTGGAGTGCTGCCGCGTGGTGGTGCTCGTCATGCAGAAAATCATAGAACAGACACGGAAACTGGGCTTGGAGACAGAGTTGGTAGAACATGAGGATGGTCCGCAAGACGGATGCATGTTCTCTGCCACCCTTGCTGTGCAAGGAGACGGCATCAGTCTCCTGACCGACGAATGGGAGGGTTCGGTACTATGGGTGGCACAGAAGAATCCCTTCCGTCCCTGGCATCGCCGTAAGAACTGGTTTGTGGGTGTTCATGCCTTCAAACCCTTGGAAAAGGCCAGGGTCAGCGAGCGAGACATCACCTATGATACGCTTCGGGCATCTGGACCAGGCGGACAGAACGTGAACAAGGTGGAAACCGCCGTCAGGGCTACGCACCGGCCCTCGGGCATCAGCGTAGTGGCATCCGACCTCCGTTCACAAAGCCAGAACAAGAAACTGGCGTATGAGCGGTTGATGATGAAACTCTCGGCCATGGAAGAAGAGAAGCAGATGCACCAGACAAGAGACGTGTGGATGAACCACAACACGCTGGAGCGCGGCAATCCGGTGAAGAAATTCAAAGGTGACTTGTAAAGACTTCACCATTGTACTTTCCAAAACACATAGTGCGCCTGACTAGAAAATGTAGTCAGACGCACTTCACATTTCTAAACAGCGCAACAATCAAGAACCCTTGCTTGCGCCTGTTGAGGCACTTAAGCCAAACCTTTCGGCACGGGCAGAGATCTGCAAATATTACGAAGAATTGGTTCTTCTACGGCAGCTGTTTATTTCAAAAATGATGGGTTTTGAAAACGTCTTGGCTTGAATCCAGAAACCCATCTGGTCGATGCGACAATCAGCAAGGCCATACTTAAACCTGTTTGAGTCCTACCAGGGTGCGATGTAATCCTCACTTACGGCAACCGACCCTCATGCAGCCAAGGCAAAGCAGGATCCCCTTTTAGGGCAATGCTGTACTGCATGTGTTGTTAATCGATGCTACAATCGCCAGGAATAATATGGACCACTCAGGCACGAGGCCTGAGCGCCGGTCCCTCGACTAGTGAGCTTTTACGCATTCTTTAAATGATGGCTGTTTCCAAGCCTACATCCTAGCTGTTATTGAGACCAGACCGAAGTAATTCCTTCCTACGGCAATCGATTTTTATAAGGCGATGCGACAAGCGTAATGGGCTTTGTGTTAGTCTCTAAATAACCGAAGTAACCCATAACTACGGCAATCGCCTGTTTTTTATCTCCTTTCTTGATTTTCTTGTGCAAAATTAATCCGATTCTTTTGAATATACCCTCGAATTATACGTATAACTGACATATATTGATAAATAATTCGAAAAAAGCTCATATGTCAAGTATTGTGACTCTAATATTGGCATAATAATGCGTCATATTGACTTATACCTATTCATATTTTCTACATATTTTATCAGCAGTCATATTGATATGACGTATTGTATACCTTTCTTTTATTAACTCAGGGGTGTGTCTTTTCAAATTCCATTCGTTTTTAGAATAATATGTTTCTTATGGCATTCGAATATGCCGCTTTTTTTCTGGTAAAAGTTCTTCAAATATTCCATTTTTGTGGATTATTATAGGGAATTTTTACCTGTTGCCACCGATTATTCTATTACATGTTACACATCCATTTTCCGTGAAAGGAGATTAATTACATCAACTTTTGTTGGAGAATAATCCCAAATACAATTTACACAATCCGAGACAGTTTTGCTACTTGAAAAAACATCATCCAAAACCAACACTCTTTTCCCTTTGAAAAGATTATTTGAGTCTGCTACACTATATTTGTTATCGACATCTACAACACTTTTTATGTATTTTAGATACTCTTTGGGAAATTTCTTCGCTTCAAAGTATGTTCCCATTCTTCCAAGAGACTTTCTCATCTCTCTTTCCAGATACTCTTGTGATGATTCAGTGGGATAATCATGTTCTATCATCTCAGTATCTAAATTGTAAAGAATCTCGGATGTTTTCACCTTGAGAAAATAATCCTCAATCTTTACAGTTGCACCAACAATACCATAGATAGCCTTCATGATTCTTTTGTTTACATCACTTTTACTCGGAGCCATTACAACAACATCGTAATGTTGGTCAATCATGCGGCAAATTGACAGAAAACGTTTAATATATTGAACGATTTCCTCGTCTGTCACATTGAATCTCCATCCGTCAATTTCTTTAAGTGCCCAAATAAAAGGATTTCCATCATCATCATCGTTCTCACCAATTCTGAAATCTGGTAGTGGGGTTCTCCAAAAAATAGAGTAAACAGTTAATCCATTTGCCCTAAATTTAATATAATTGTTTTCAGAGAAGTCCAAACCGTCATTATTGTCAATTGTCAGCTTGACTATTTTCTTAATATAATTGGGCATAATACCTTCTTTTAGTAAATCTTGACGAAAACATTCTTCTTTAAGTAATCTGTGAGTTCCTTTTTGAATTATTTCATTTATTCTTTCCATATATTATATAATCTTTTTATAGTGCCAACTACTATATTTATGCTAAAGAGTTATACGTGGACAAAAAGCATAAGTTCCCTTCTTTTAAACCAATTTCTTTCCTGCAACGGCTTTTTTCAGTTTCACCAACAAGGTGATGTAAGTTGAGTCGTGCTTCCCCTTCACCATCCGGAGATAGTTGAGCTTTCCCTTGGCCACACTGACATCATGCCGCGTGGGGTGGTCGTTGATGGCGATATGATGTATGATGACCCTCAATGTCTTCACATATTGGCGGGACACATTCGCACGCTCTCCGACGATAAGTCCGGTCACCTCTTGCCTAGAACCATGCTTCTGCAGACGGGTTTTCGAAGGATTGACAGTAAACCCACAATCTGAGATGATACGATGGAGTTCACACATGAAATCGCCATTTTCACGATACACGTTGTGATTGCTGCTGAAAGTCATGTCGTCGGCATAACGGCTATAGGTCAGGTGGAAACGCTGTGCCAATCCTTCCAACCTTCGGTCAAGGGTCAAGGCACAGATGTTGGACAGTACGGGCGATGCCGGCGACCCTTGAGGCAGCACATTCCGAATCCGTTGCCCGTCACGGACGGGATAGGTGCAAATCGAAGCCAGGTCGCGGGATACGAGTGGCGAAAAGCCTATCCTGTTCAGCCCCCGCTCCACATCCATTGCGGTGATGGTGGTGAAGAAATCCTTCAGGTCGAGGTTGAGCACGTAATGATGTCCCACATGCGCCCTGGCGTTGTCGGCCACCGAACGTCCTCTGGTAAAAGCCATGGCGTTTGGCGTAGGCACATAGCGTTCTGAGAAGATGAACCCCAAGGTGGTGAGGATATCCTTCAATTCGCCATCAGGGGCAGTGATGACCCTTACCCCGCCCGATTTCTTGGGTATGTGGAACTGCCTATATGCATCACGCCTTGCCTGAACGGTAACGTACCCCATAAGTCTTCCCACAGTGAGAGGGTCGGCAAAAGACAAGTCGGAGACATAGGGTCCGATCTCGTTGAGCGAACGGCATAATTCTTTCATGCTGTCTGCGGCTATCTGAGAGGCGAGGTATTCTTTGAGGTCGTTTTGCATGGCTCAATTGAAGCAAATTGAATGTTGGAATAAAAAAGACATGCCCGTGGCACCGGCCATTACTTCTGGAAAATGGATTCAAGTTTGTGAGATCGAGCGCGGGACCTTTGCTTCAAGCAAAGCGAGCGTCCGCAGGACCGAGGTTTGCCATTGCAAAGGTCAAGCGAGAGCGAGCAAGGCGCAGGATCCAGTAGCAAACGATGGTGTCGGTCAGCATTTCCGCTGCCGACATCTGCCGTTATCAGCAGACGATGGGT
>Ga0247611_10003905_pt1:0-20000 | contig 21420 bp, 22 predicted proteins | sample 177DNAGHGhighgp2_FD_192422 | JGI IMG/M metagenome (GOLD analysis project Ga0247611, IMG submission 192422) | Sheep rumen microbial communities from Palmerston North, Manawatu-Wanganui, New Zealand - 1770 DNA GHGhigh gp2 | ecosystem: Host-associated > Mammals > Digestive system > Stomach... | reverse complement strand
ACGCTCCAGGCCGAACTTGGAGACACCATACTTGCGTTTCTGGTGATGGACGGGTTTCTCCCCGATCTTGCCGTAGCCGGCATTCTTCGCCAGATAGGGGATATAGCGGTGCATCTCGCCATAGACCTCGATACTCTTGACCACTTCGTTCTTGTAGGCCTTGAGGCCGCAGTTCATGTCGTGCAGTTTGATGCCGGTGACTTTACCTGCCGTCCAGTTGTAGAGCTTGGACGGGAGGTTCTTCGTGAGTTTGTTGTCCTGGCGGTGCTGTTTCCAGCCGGAGACGACGTCGTAACCCTCATCGACAATCATCCGGTAGAGTTCCGGGATTTCGTCGGGGGAATCCTGCAGGTCGGCATCCATGGTGATGACGACATGGCCCCCTGCAGCAGCAAAACCCTCATAGAGGGCGGCGGACTTGCCGTAGTTGCGTCGGAAGGAGATGCCGTGGATGGCTGGATTCTCCGATGCCAGTTTCAAGACGGTGTTCCAGGATCCGTCGGTGGAGCCGTCGTCCACCAGGATCATTTCGTAGGAAAAACCGTTCTGTTCCATTACCCGGCGAATCCAGGCTGTGAGTTCAGGCAGGGATTCATTCTCGTTATACAGGGGTACGATGACTGTGATATCCATGGTTACTGATTGTCGATGTCATTTCCGTTGCCGTTGTCTCCGCCGTCCTGGAAATAGTTCTGCATGAAGATGTAACGGGACATGATGGCGGACAGAAGACTTCCGTACAGGAAACAGTACAGCCACTGGAAGATGAACGTGTAGAGGGGAAGCCGGTCCACGATCTGGTCCATGACGGCTTCCTGGCTGTTTCCGAGCCGGGCGGTGACGGACGAGGATAGCTCGTTCATGACGCTGGCAACGGTTTCCTGCGGAATGTTCATGATAAGGACGGCGTCCACCGAGGCCAGGATGAGTCCTGACAGGAGGCCGATCCGCCGGCCGTAGCGGTACGTATCGACCATCGTCACATTTTCATATTTGTCGCGGAGGTCCAGCATGTATTTCTTCATCAGGAGGATACAGCCGAAGAACTCCACCGCCCAGAGGATGATGGCCGCTGCCTGCACGAGGAAGTTGGAACCGGTGAGGGTGCTGGCCTCCCGAAGTCCCAGGCATACGGAGGAAAACAGGCCGAACACCAGTCCGGTCTTTCCCGCTTCGTTCCAGAGGGTTTTGCTGTCCAGTTTCATGGCTCACAAATATACGCATTTTTCCGGCAAAAGTGGGAATAAACCCGATACTTTTGCGTATATTTGCAGGATTGCAAGTATTGCTTGGTTTGCAATACGCCACCATCCATTAAAAACTGAACATTATGATCAACATCAAGTTTCCCGACGGAAGCGTCCGCACCTACGAGGCAGGTGTGACCGGCTACGACGTAGCGATGTCCATCAGCCCCCGGCTTGCAGCCGACGTACTGGCCGTATCAGTGAAGAAGCCCGGCGAGCCCGAAACTTCCAAGGGAACCACCATCGACCTGATGCGTCCCATCACGGAGGACGTGGAAATCCGCCTGCTCAAATGGGAGGACGACGAGGCGAAGCATGTATTCTGGCACTCCTCGTCCCACCTGATGGCAGAAGCCCTGGAAGCCCTTTTCCCGGGCGTGAAGTTCGGCATCGGCCCGGCCATCGAGAACGGTTTCTACTATGACGTGGACATGAACGGCCGCACCCTCACGGATGCCGATTTCAAGGCCATCGAGAACAAGATGCTTGAGTTCGCCCGCCAGAAGCAGGACTACCGCCGCATCGAGGTTTCCAAGGCGGATGCCATGGCCTATTTCACCGAAAAGGGCGACCAGTACAAGCAGGAACTGATCTCCGAACTGGAGGATGGCACCATCACCTACTATACCAACGGCCAGTTTACCGACCTTTGCAAGGGACCGCACCTGCGTAACACGGAGGTCATCAAGGCCGTGAAGATCCTCTCCCTCGCCGGCGCCTACTGGCGGGGTGATGAGAAACGCCAGCAGCTTACCCGCATCTACGGTATCACCTTCCCCAAGAAGTCCATGCTGGACGAGTACCTCCAGATGCTGGAAGAGGCGAAGAAGCGCGACCACCGCAAGATCGGCAAGGAGATGGAACTCTTCACTTTCTCCCAGCGCGTGGGCCCGGGCCTGCCCCTGTGGCTCCCGAAGGGCGCAACGCTCCGCAATACGCTGGAGAACTTCCTCCGGAAGAAGCAGGCCGAATACGGCTATCTCCAGGTTGTCACCCCGCATATCGGCGGCAAGGAGCTTTACGTGACCTCCGGCCACTATGCCAAGTACGGCAAGGACTCCTTCCAGCCCATCCATCCCCCGCAGGAAAGCGAGGAATTCATGCTCAAGCCCATGAACTGCCCCCACCACTGCGAGATCTACCGCAGCAGCCCCCACTCCTACAAGGAGCTCCCGCTGCGCTATGCCGAGTTCGGCACCGTGTACCGCTACGAGCAGTCCGGTGAACTGCACGGACTTACGCGCGTCCGCGGATTCACCCAGGACGATGCGCACCTGTTCTGCCGCCCGGACCAGATCCAGGAGGAGTTCGAGAAGGTCATCGACCTGATCCTGTATGTCTTCAAGACCCTGCACTTCGACAAGTTCACGGCCCAGGTCTCCCTGCGTGACCCCAAGAACCCGTCCAAGTACATCGGTTCCGACGAAAACTGGGAGAAGGCCGAGGCCGGTATCATCGACGCGGCGAAGAAGAAGGGGCTGCCGTTTGTCGTGGAGACGGGCGAGGCCGCCTTCTACGGTCCCAAGCTGGACTTCATGGTGAAGGACGCCATCGGCCGCAGCTGGCAGCTCGGAACCATCCAGGTGGACTACAACCTCCCGGAGCGTTTCGAACTGGAATATGTGGATTCCGACGGCTCCCGCAAGCGCCCGGTGATGATCCACCGTGCCCCGTTCGGATCCCTGGAGCGTTTTGTCGCCGTGCTTCTTGAGCACACGGCGGGCCACCTGCCGCTGTGGGTCCATCCGGAACCCGTCAAGGTGCTGCCTGTCAGCGAAAAATATGCAGATTATGCGAAAAAAGTTGTAAATCTGCTGAATAATTCCGAAATTCGCGCTTCCATAGACGACAGAAACGAAACGCTCGGAAAGAGGATCCGTGAAACGTCCCTGAAGAGAGTTCCGGTTCTGGTGATTGTCGGCGAAAAAGAAGCAGCCGAGAACACCGTATCTGTCCGACGGGGAGCTGCCGATGTGGGCTCGATGACGACCGAGGGTCTCGTGAAGTACATTCAGGAGGCCATCCGGGAAGAATTGGCCCAATAGGCAGGGTATAAATGTTTAATTAACAGGAGGAACGCTCTATCGCAACGCCTTACAGACCAAAGCCTTCGAGACCGAAGCCGAACCGCTCGCAGCAGGGTGGTCCGAAAAAAGATGAGAACGAGCTCAGGATCAATTCCGAGATCACTGTGCCGCAGGTCCGCCTCGTCGGAGACAACATCCCCGAGCCGGGCATCTATCCCATTTCCAAGGCCCGGGAACTGGCCCGGCAGTTGGAACTGGATCTCGTCGAAATCTCCGACAAGGCCGATCCGCACGTGTGCAAGATCCTGGATTACCAGAAATACCTGTACCAGCAGCGCAAGCGTGCCAAGGAGATGAAGGCGAATGCCGCGAAGATCGTCATCAAGGAGATCCGGTTCGGCCCCAATACCGACGAGCACGACTTCCAGTTCAAGCTCAAGCATGCGCAGGAATTCCTGCAGGAAGGGTCCAAGGTAAAGGCTTCCATCTTCTTCCGCGGACGATCCATCATGTTCGCCGAGCAGGGCGAGAAACAGCTTCTGCGCTTTGCGGTGGAACTGGAGGAATTCGGCCGGGCCGAGAACATGCCGGTACTGGAAGGCAAGCGGATGTCCATGATGCTGGCCCCCTTGAAAAAGAAATGAACCGGTTCAGATTTCTCGACTGCGCTCGGAATGACAGAATCGGATGAATGTATAATTAATTATCAAAAACAATGGCAAAGCTTAAGACCAACTCCGGTGCCAAAAAGCGCTTCACGCTTACCGGATCGGGAAAGATCAAGAGGAAGCACGCTTACCACAGCCACATCCTCACCAAGAAGACCAAGAAGCAGAAGAGGAATCTCGACCACTTCGCGATCATCGAAAAGGTGGATGTGAAGCGCGTGAAAGAGATGCTGGTGCTCTAATCTCAATTGTTTAACTGGAACGCAGTCGAAAGCACTTTCCGCAAGAGGAAGTCACTGCCTCCAAAAAAGTAAAATTTTATGCCTAGATCAGTTAACTCTGTTGCCTCAAGGGCACGCCGCAAGAAGATCCTTTCCAAGACTCGCGGCAACTTCCTGTCCAGGAAGAACGTTTGGACGGTTGCGAAGAACACCTACGAAAAAGGTCTTACCTACGCTTACCGTGACAGAAAAGCGAAGAAGCACGAATTCCGTGCCCTCTGGATCCAGCGTATCAACGCTGCCGCCCGCCAGTACGGCCTCACCTACTCCCAGTTCATGGGCCGTCTCGCGAAGCAGAACATCGGCCTCAACCGCAAGGTTCTGGCAGACCTGGCAATGAATAATCCCCAGGCTTTCGAGGCCATCGTCAACTCCGTAAAGTAACCTCGAATCCATGGGCTTGAAGGAAATCATCCAAAACCGCTGGGTCAAGCTGGGCTTCTGGGCCCTGCTCTACACGGCGTGGGTGATCTGGCTCGGGAACTATTGGTGGCTCTTCGGCCTCATCGTCATCTTCGACCTCTTCATCACCAAGAAGGTGAAGTGGCTCTTCTGGAAAAAAGAGTACAAGGAGGGAGAGAAGCACAACGTATGGCTGGACTGGCTGGACGCGATCATCTTCGCGGTGGTTGTCGTCACCTTCATCAACATGTTCTTCTTCCAGGCTTTCAAGATTCCCTCCTCCTCCATGGAGAGCACGCTCTACACCGGAGACCATCTCTTCGTGAGCAAGCTCACCTATGGACCGAGAGTCCCCCAGACCCCGCTCACCATCCCGTTCACGCACAACGTGGCGTTCGGCAAGGAGTCCTACTCCACGCTCATCCAGAACGACTACCGCAGGCTCAAGGGATTCCGCGGCGTGGAAAGAGGCGACATCGTGGTTTTCAACTTCCCCAACGGGGATACCGTCCTCACCAAGGCCCCGGCCGATGACTATTACGCATGGGTTCGGAGCTCCGGGAGACAGTACACGATTGACCGGCTGGGGCCGGTGATCGTCCGCCCGATGGACAAGAAGGACCATTATGTCAAACGTTGCGTCGCCGTCGCAGGAGACACCCTCTCCGTCCGGGACGGTCTTGTCTGGGTCAACGGGATCCAGCAGGAAACCTACCCCGGCATCCAGCTCACCTATCGCGTGGTGACGGACGGCGAGAAACTGGGCCAGCGGGTCATCGACGAACTGGGCCTCAACGTAGGGGAACTCTATTATGATGTGCGGGTTCCGGGCTATCCCTGGATGCCCCTGACGTCGGAGATGCTGGAAAAGGTCAAGGCCCTCTCCCATGTGGTGGAGGTGACCCCGAACCTGGATGCCGCCGCGGATACCGAGATCTTCCCTTTCACGGGTTCGACCGGCTGGACGCGGGATCAGTTCGGACCGCTCTGGATTCCGAAAAAGGGTGCCAAGGTGGACTTGACTGCGGACTCTCTTCCGTTTTACGAGCGCATCATCCGCGACTACGAGCATAACACGCTGGAAGTCGCCGGGGAGGAAATCAAGGTCAATGGAGAAGCGGCCACGACCTACACCTTCAAGCAGGATTATTACTTCATGATGGGTGACAACCGGCATAACTCCCTGGATTCCCGTTACTGGGGATTCGTCCCGGAGGACCACATCGTGGGCACGCCGGCCATCATCTGGCTTTCAACGGACGGGAACAAGCCGTTCCCGCAGAGCATCCGGTGGAAGAGGTTCCTGAAGACCTTCTAACCACCCCGAAGAAAAGAAAACAAATAAAAAGTATAACATTATGTCAAAGGTTTGTCAGATAACCGGAAGGAAAAGAATGATCGGCAACAACGTTGCCCATTCCAAACTGCGCACCAAGCGCGACTTCGCCCTCAATCTCAAGACCAAGAAGTTCTGGTCCGAGGCTGAGCAGCGTTTCATCACCCTCAAGGTGACCACCAAGGGTATGCGTATCATCGAGAAGAACGGTCTCGACGCCACCCTCAAGGAGGCCCAGAAGAAAGGATACGTGAACCTTGTTTAATTCGTAAGCACTATGGCAAAGAAGACCAAAGGAAACAGGGTGCAGGTCATCCTGGAGTGCACTGAGCAGAAGGCTAGCGGTGTACCTGGTATGTCTCGTTACATCACCACCAAGAACAAGAAGAACACCCCGGAGCGTCTCGAGCGCATGAAGTACAACCCGTACCTCAAGAAGGTGACCCTCCATCGTGAAATCAAGTAAGTGAAAGGAGATTAAGCTATGGCAAAGAAAGCAGTTGCAACCTTCGACGCCAAGGCCGGTGCCAAGCACATGGTCAAGGTTATCCGCATGGAGAAGAGCCCCAAGACCGGCGCCTACGTTTTCGTGGAGCAGCTCGTCGAGCAGGGCAAGGAGAAGGAATTCTTCAACGCGAAGTAATCCCGCTTCCACACACACACCGAATCAAGTGGTTCGCCCTGGTGGCGGACCACTTTTTTTTAGATTTCTCGACTCCGCTCGAAATGACAGGGAGACTCCGCTCGAAATGACAGAGAGGCTGCGCTCGAAATGACAGGAATTCCGTATAAAATGATTATCTTTGCTGGTTATAAGAAATAACGGAAAATGGGTATTTTCGACAAGGGACTCGGGAAAACGAACCTGAACTTCTTCCAGAGGCTGGGACGGGCCATCGTGGCCAAGTCCAAGGTGGACGATGACGTGCTGGACGCGCTGGAGGAGGCTTTGCTGTCTTCGGATATGGGTGTGGAGACCACCCTGAAGGTCATCGAAAACCTGGAGGACCGGGTGGGACGGGACAAGTACGTTTCCATGGACGAGCTGGTGGAGCTGATCCGCGACGAGATCGGAAAGCTTCTGAATGTCGATGGGGACGAGGCTCCCGTGCAGCCCTTCGATTTCTCGAAGAAACCGTACGTGATGCTTGTCGTGGGCGTGAACGGGGTGGGGAAGACTACCACCATCGGAAAACTTGCGTCCATGCTGACGGAGCAGGGCAAGAAAGTCGTGATCGGCGCTGCCGATACTTTCCGCGCCGCGGCCGTAGAGCAGCTCACCATCTGGGCGGAGCGTGCCGGGGTGGACATCGTCAAGCAGGCGATGGGCTCCGATCCCGCTTCCGTGGCTTTCGACACGGTGAAATCCGCCGTCGCGAAGGGGGCCGATGTGGTCCTCATCGACACGGCCGGCCGGCTGCACAACCGCATCGACCTGATGAACGAGCTTACGAAAATCCGGAACGTCATCCGCCGAGTGATTCCCGACGGTCCGCACGAGGTGCTTCTCGTGCTGGACGGCTCTACCGGCCAGAACGCCTTCGTCCAGGCGAAGGAGTTCTCCAGGGCGACAGATGTCACCGCCCTCGCCGTTACCAAGCTGGACGGCAGTGCCAAGGGCGGCGTCGTGGTCGGCATCGTGGACCAGTTCCGCTTCCCGATCAAGTTCCTGGGAATCGGCGAAGGAATTGACGATTTGAAGGTGTTCGACAAGAAGGAATACGTGAATTCGCTGTTTAAGAAAGAAGATATAGAAAATTAATATACGATGAAAGTTTCTTACAACTGGCTCAAGGAGTATCTGGAGTGTGACCTGACCGCCGGGCAGGTGGCGGAGGCGATGACCTCGATCGGAATCGAGGTGGACAGCGTGGATCTGGAGGAAGAGATTCCCGGCGGACTCGCCGGCGTGGTGGTGGCGGAGGTTTTGACCTGCGTCGAGCACCCGGATTCCGACCATCTGCATATCACGACCGTCAACGACGGCTCCCCGGAGCCTGTGACCGTCGTGTGCGGCGCCCCGAACGTGGCGGCCGGGCAGAAGGTCCTCTTCGCCCGCATCGGCACCGTGCTGCCGGGCGATTTCAAGATCAAGAAGAGCAAGATCCGCGGCGTGGAGTCCTTCGGCATGATCTGCGCACAGGACGAACTGGGCATCGGCACCGACCATGCCGGTATCATGGTCCTGGAACCGGAGGCCGTCGTGGGCACGCCTGCGAAGGAGTATCTCCACCTCAAGGAGGAGTATGTGATTGAGTATGAAATCACGGCGAACCGCATCGACGCGGCCTCGCACATCGGCGTGGCCCGTGACCTGTATGCCTACCTGAAATCCCGCGACCTCCCTTGTGCCCTGCACCTGCCTTCCGTGGAGGCGTTCAAGGAGGGGGAAGGCGAGGCCATGCCCGTCGAGGTGCTGGACACCGACGGCGCCCCGCGCTACACCGGCATCACGGTGAAGGGCGTGAAGGTGGCCCCGTCCCCGGAGTGGCTGCAGAAGAAACTGCTTTCCATCGGCCTGCGCCCGATCAACAACGTGGTGGACATCTCCAACTTCATCCTCTTCGAGACCGGTCAGCCCCTGCATACCTTCGACGCCGACAAGATCCGCGGCGGCAAGGTCATCGTGCGCCGGGCGACCCAGGACGAACCCATCGTCACCCTGGACGGCATCACCCGCAAGCTGGATGCGACCGACATGGTCATTGCCGATGCGGAGGGTCCTATGTGCATTGCCGGCGTGTTCGGCGGTGACGATTCCGGCGTGACCGAGGAGACGGTCAATGTCTTCATCGAAGGCGCCTACTTCGATCCCGCTTCCGTCCGCAAGACCGCCAAGCGCCAGCAGCTTTCCACCGACGCTTCCTTCCGCTTCGAGCGCGGTGCGGACCCGGAGTGCGCCCTGTACGCCGCCAAGCGGGCCGCCCTGCTCATCCTGGAACTCGCCGGCGGCGAGGTTGTCGGCAAGGTGCAGGAAGTCTGTCCGAACCCCATCGTCCGCAAGCAGATCGACCTGGACTACGACCGGATCGAGGCCTTCATCGGCAAGAAGATCGGCCACGGGACCATCGTCAAGATTCTGGACGCCCTGAACTATCAGTTCGTGGAGAAGCGGGAGAAGGGCGCCCTTGTCGCCGCCCCGACCTACATGGTGGACGTGTACCGCGAGTGCGACGTCGTGGAGGAAATCCTCCGCATCTACGGTTACGACAACATCGAGTTCCCGGACAACCTCCGGATGAGCGTAAACGCCACCCCGACCCCGGAACCGGAAGCCATCCGCAACGGCATTTCCAACTTCCTCGCGGCCAACGGCTTTACCGAGACCATGAACAACTCCCTCACCAAGGAGGATTACTATACCCGGCTCACCACCTTCCCGGCCGAGCGCTGCGTCCGCATCGTGAACCCGCTGAGCCAGGACCTGAACGTGATGCGCCAGACCCTCATCCTGAGCGGTCTGGAGGTCATCGCCTACAATATCAACCGGCAGGTCACTTCCATGAAGACCTTCGAGTATGGATCTGTGTATCAGCGTCTTCCCGAGAAAGACGGTACTAAGTTGGAAGGCTATGAGGAGCATCAGGATTTCGCCCTCTTCATGACAGGTACGCCGGCCAAATCCTGGCGTACCCCGGCTCAGAAGAGCGACTTCTTCCAGCTCAAGGGGTATGTGGACCTTCTTCTGAAGCGCTTCCGCATCGACCCGTCCACCCTCCAGACCGGCGCCGCTCCGACGGACATCTTCGCCGAGGGCATCGTCTATGGCCTCCCGGGCAAGGAACCGCAGGTGCTCGCCACCCTGGGCACCATCAATCCGGTGCTGGCGAAGCGGTTCGGCATCAAGCAGCCCGTGTTTGCCGCGGAAATCAACTGGCAGGTGCTCTTCAAGCTCGTGAAGCGCGACAAGTTCTCTTTCACGGAGCTGCCCAAGTTCCCGGAAGTGCGCCGCGACCTGGCCGTCCTCCTGGACGAGTCCGTCGCATACGGCGACCTTCGCAAGTCCGCCTTCCGCAGTGCGAAGAAGCTCCTCAAGAGCGTCACGCTGTTCGATGTGTACCGCGGGGAAAACATCCTTCTCGGAAAGAAGCAGTATGCCCTGAACTTCGTTCTCCAGGATCCGGAGCGCACCCTGACGGACGCCGAGGTGGAGAAGACCATGGAGAGGATCCTTTCCGGCTTCCAGAACGAATTCGGCGCCATTCTCCGGTAATGCGGAAACTCCTGCATATCGTCGTATCGCTTGCGGTCGTGGCGGTCTCCTGCCGGGGGCCGCGGGTGATTCCGAAGGATGACCTGACCGATATCTACTACGATATGTTCCTGCTGGACCAGCAGATCCGGGATGATGCCGACCTCAGGAAACAGGCCGACACCACCCTCGTCTATGAGGCCGTCTTCAACAAGTACGGTTACGATACGGACGATTACCTGCATACGCTTCGGCAGTACCTGAAGGATCCGGAACGTTTCTCCCGGGTGCTGGAGGACGTCTCCAAACGCTTCCAGGACCGGATTGCCGGCCTGGACAAGGAAATCGCCCGGCTGGACCGGCTGGCCGGCTACCTGCGGGTGGAGCAGGCGCCGATCGACTCGATCATGAGCATTTTCGGGCGGGATTCGGTGTATGTGGGTCTGCCCCGGGTGCTCCGGGACTCCTCCCGCTACGGGGCGCTGTTCCGCCTGACGGAGATCCGGCCGGATACCTTGATGATGCCGGTGGATTCCCTGAAGGCCGACACCCTGAAGGTCGATACGGTCGCCGTGGAGGCGCCACCGGAATTGGAGCCCGGGAAGAAGCTGTCGGAACCTTCGACGCAAACCGTCCTGCCGCGGGAGCACCGTCGCCCGCCCCGGGAGATCCGGGAGGAAGTCCTGGTGGAAACGGAAGAAGTGGCGGTGGAAGAAATCGAAGCCCGATGAGAAGGATTGCAGCGAAATACGTATATCCGCTTACCTCGACGGAACCGCTCGTCAACGGTTTCGTGGAGGTGGAGGATGATGGAACCGTCGTCCGGACAGGGATTTGCGAAGATCCTGCGAAGGAACCCCTCTACCTGGACGGCGCCCTGGTCCCCGGTTTTGTCAATGCCCACTGCCATGTGGAACTCTCCTATATGAAGGGACTTTTCCGGAAGGGGACGGGCATGGCCGGTTTTATCGACCAGATCAATGCGCTCCGGGATACCAAATCCCTGGAACAGAAGGTGTTCGACCTGACGGAGGCGATGGATTCCCTCTGGGAGCAGGGCGTGGTGGCGATGGCCGACATCTCCAACTGTGACGATTCATTCGCCGTGAAGGCCCGCCATCCGATGTACACCCGCACGTTCCTGGAGGTCTTCGGGACCGAACCGGAGGATTGCGAGGCTGTCATGGAGGGCGTCCGCAGGCTGAAAGCCGTGGCCGACGGTTTCGGCCTCGATGCCGCCCCGACCCCGCACGCCTGCTATACGATGAGTCCGGAACTGGTTACCGCCGTGAGCGTGGAGGGCTTGAAATCCGGCTTCCTGTCCTTCCACAGCGAGGAGACGGAAGAAGAGGAGGAGATGTTCAAGTCCGGCTCCGGAAAGATGTGGGAGAACCGCGTCAAGGCCGGGATGAGCGTCCCGCCTGTGACGGGGAAGTCCTCCCTCCTGTATTTCATCGACCGGCTCCTGCAGGGGCATCCGGCTCCCTTCGACGAGCATATCCTGCTGGTCCATGAATGCTGCATGGACCAAGAGGGAATCGATGCGGTGAAGGCCGTGATGAATCATCCGTTCGTGGCGGTTTGCCCGCTCTCGAACCTGTTTATACACAATACGTTGCCTCCTATCGACCTGATGCGCCGGAATGGCCTGAAGGTGTGCGTGGGCACGGATTCCCTCTCGTCCAATGACGACCTCCGGATCGTGGACGAACTCTTCTGCCTCCAGCGGAATTTCCCGGAAGTCCCGCTCGGAGAGCTCTTTACCTGGGCTTGCCGGAACGGGGCCGAATTCCTCTCCAAGCCGGAATTCGGGACCTTTGAGGCCGGTAAGAAACCGGGGCTCGTCTTTGTCGATCACTTGGATGCGGAAGGCCGCCTGACCGCCTCCAGCAAGTCCCGTCGCCTATGATGCGGGAAACCACCGTTTTCGGGCCCATCTTCTCGCGGAGGCTCGGCTCTTCCCTGGGCATCAACCTGCTGCCGCAGGAAGGGAAATTGTGCAACTTCGACTGCATCTACTGTGAATGCGGCTGGAATGCCGACGGCCGGGGCGACCGGGTCATCCCCAAGGCGGAGGATGTCCGGAAAGCGTTGACTCAGAAGCTGGATGCTTGTTCCGCGGCGGGAACGCCCATCGACTCCATTACCTTCAGCGGCGACGGAGAGCCCACGCTCAATCCGGATTTTCCCGAGATCATCGACCTCACGCTGGAATTGCGGGACAAGTATTACCCCGAGGCGAAGGTGTCGGTCCTTTCCAATGCGACGAAGACCTGGCGCGAAGGTGTCTTCCAGGCCCTCCGGAAGGTTGACAATCCCATCCTCAAGCTGGATGCCCCCACGGACCAGGCTGCGGCCCTCATCAACCATCCGGTCGGGGATTACCATGTGGCCGACATCGTCCGGGACCTCCTCCGGTTCGAGGGGAACTTCGTCCTGCAGACGATGTTCCTGAAGGGGGACGGTTTCGAGACGGCGGACTGGGTGGACGGCTGGATGGACATCGTCCGGCAGCTGCGTCCGCGGGAGGTGATGGTCTATACCATCGACCGGGAAACCCCGATGAAGGGGCTTCGGAAATATACCGTGGAGGAGATGCGCTCCCTGGTACAACCGCTTATCGATGAAGGTTTTACGATTCAAATCAAAGGATAGTACGATATGCCTGAATTATTCAAAAAGTATGGCTATGCGCCTGACAAGGAGGCGATTGCCCGTCACCTGGAACTGATTGCTTCCTCCCTGGAGCAGGTCGTTTCCGACGCGGTCCTGAAGGAGTGCTTCTCCATCATGGACCTGACCACGCTGAGTCCCAAGGACACGCCGGCATCCGTGGCGAAGCTGGTGGACAAGGTGAACGCCTTTGCGGCTGCCCATCCTGAGTTTCCGCTGCCTGCCTCGGTGTGCGTGTACCCGAATTTCGCCTCGGTCGTGCGCGAGCGCCGATGCACTCCGGCAGTCCATGTGACCACGGTCGCCGGTTGTTTCCCCACCTCCCAGAGTTTCATCGAAGTGAAACTTCAGGAGATCGAGATGGCCGTCCGGGCCGGGGCCGACGAGATCGACATCGTCCTCGCCCTCAATTCCTTCCTGGCCGGGGACTATGAGAAAGCCGGATCGGAAATCGCCGCCAGCCGCGCCTGCATCGACAAGGTGGCGGCCGAGCTGGGCCGTCCCGTCGTCCTGAAGGTGATCCTGGAGACCGGACTCCTCGTGACGCCGGAACTCATTGCCGACGCTTCCTTCCTCGCCATGGAGAACGGGGCCGATTTCATCAAGACGTCCACCGGCAAGGTGGAAGTGAACGCCACGCCGATGGCTGCCTACGTGATGTGCGAGTGCATCGGGAAGTACTATGAGCAGACGGGTCGCAAGGTGGGCTTCAAGGCCGCCGGCGGCATTTCTTCCGCCATGGACGCCGTGTGCTACTACTCCATCGTATCCACCCTTCTCGGGAAGGAATGGCTGAACAAGGACCTGTTCCGCTTCGGCGTGAGCCGCCTGGCCAACCAGCTCCTCTCCGCCATCGAGAAGAAAACGGTGACGTTCTTCTAGTTTTTCCGGATAGCCGTCTAAACGTTTTTTCGGAAAACCGGCCTTGGAGCGGCCTGCAGGGCCGTTCCGGGAACCAGAATTCGGAAAATAACCGTAAAAGGCGCATTTCCTGGCGCCGGAACCGGACGAAAAACGGTCTTGCACTGCGGTGCAGGGCCGCTTTCGCATTTAAACGGTTAAAATTTTTTTAAGACGGATAAGATCGGCAGCTTTGCAACCGAGAAAAGAATTGTGTGCTATGCGAAGTTGCTTGAAATGGTTGTTGTTGATGCTGGCCGTGCCCATGGCCTGCCGGCAGGGAGAGCTGCCGGATCCGTCCGGACGCCGGGTGGATCCGGGCGCCCTCTCCCACGGGATGATTGAACTCGGGGAACAGTTGGAGGACCCTTATTCGGTGGAGAACATGCGGGAAGCCCTCGCCGCACTCTATCCTACCCGGGCCGGGGAGATTCCCGTCTCCACGACGGACCTGTATGTGCGGTTCCTGCCAGCGGATGAGGAGCAGTATGCCCGCCTGCTGGCTCTGGATCTCAGGCTCATGGACCATCCGGTGGATTATCGGATAGTCCGGGAAGGGGATTATTATCATGATCCGGAAATCTCCGAAGACGCGATTACCTGGCAGTACGCCGTGGTTCCGCGGAATTTCACCTTTCCCTCCGGAATCCGGTACGAGATTCTGGATGAATGTTTTATCTCGGAGCATGACCCGGTAACCCGTGCCGATACCGGGATCGACTGGGATGCCGTGGAACGGGAGGCTTATGTCCGGACGGGGAATGCCGGCCTATTCCCGGAGACCCGCGACGGGGAAGAAGGTTCCCCATCCGGCCCGGTCTTTCCGTCCGGACGCATTACGGTGGAGGATCCGGACGCCTTCGGCGGCAAGCCGTACGGGCTCGCCGGTGTGATGGTGTGCTGTAACAGTTTCGTGAAATTCGCCACGGCCTATACGGACCGGGACGGGTATTACCAGCTCCCCAAGAAGTACTCCACCACGCCGCGTTACCGGCTGGTGTTCAAGAATTCGGCGGGCTTTTCCATCGGCCTGAACCTTATCCTGGTTCCGGCATCCGTATCCACGCTCGGGAAAGGGCCTGCTTCGGGTATCGATGCCCATATCGACGCTTCTTCGGACGGGGCGCTTTTCCGCCGGGCGGCCGTGAACAATGCGGCGTACGACTATATCGCCCGCTGCGCCGCCTCCGACCTGGACATCAAGGAACCGCCGAAGGACCTTCGGATCTGGATCTTCAAGGACCTCAAGTGCAGCAGCAGCGCGATGCTCCATCATGGTGCATTCGTGGAAAGCAATGACCTGATCCAGCGCTATCTGGGCGGTTACGTGTCCCTCCTGAAAGTCTTCCTGCCGGACATTACCATCGGAGCCGGGGGCGGGGATGCGGCGTTCGTGGACCTGTATTCCTCCACGATGCATGAGATGGCCCATGCGAGCCATTATGCGCAGGTGGGGAATGCCTGGTGGAACCCGTACATCACCTACATCCTCCGTTCCTATGTAACCGAGGGGCGGGAGGCTTACGGGAGTGGTACGGCGGAGGATGCCGGCTATTGCGAGATCGGGGAGATGTGGGGCTACTTCATGGAAAGCGTCCTGTTTCAGGACCGATACGGCGGCGACCTTCCGACGTTCGGGACCTCGTTCTGGTTCTATCCGCAGATCTTCCGATACCTCTACGAGCGGGGCATGACCTGCGCCCAGGTCTTCCGGGCCCTCAAGTCGGGCGTCACTTCCCGGGACGACCTCCTGGACGCCCTTGTCGAACTCTATCCTGAGCGGGAAAGCACGCTTGCCCAGGTATTCAGCCGATACAGCCGATGAAAAGAATCCTTACGCTCCTGGCTGCGCTCCTGGTGGGAGCCGCCGCCTCCGCCCAGCGCTTCTCCGTGGCGACCAATGTGCTGGACTATGCCGATTTCGGCACTTTGAATATTGAGGGAGACGTTGCCGTCGCCCGCCAGTGGACCCTGGTCGCCGGGGCCAAATACAATCCTTTCCTGTATAAAGCCGATACGCCCGAACCGCTGTCGGCCCGGCAGCAACTCTATGCCGCAGGCGTACGCTATTGGCCCTGGCATGTGTTTTCGGGCTGGTGGCTCGGGGGAAAGGTCCAGTATCAGGAATACAACCGGGGAGGGATCCGTTCGGCCGAGACGGACGAAGGGGACAGATACGGGGCGGGCCTCTCCGCCGGTTTTTCCTACATGCTTCATCCGCATCTGAACGTGTCGCTGGGCGCCGGGGTATGGGCCGGTTTCGAACGCTATACGCGGTACTCCTGCCCGGTTTGCGGCATGACGGAAGGGTCGGGGGAGCGGACGTTCATCCTCCCGAGCGACCTGATGGTGTCCCTGTCTTATGTGTTCTGACTGTCTCCGGATGCTTATACCGGCGGTCCTCGTGGCCGCCTGCTCCTGCTCCGTCAAGGAGGAACGGGACCGCTGTCCCTGTGTCCTGGCACTGGAACTGTCTGATTTGCCGGTTACTCCCGTGATGTTGAAAGTGGAGATGGGGGAGTTTGTCCATACGGAGGTCGTCCATCGTGACACGGTCGTCGTGCTGCAGGTCCCGAAGGGAAAAGCGGCCGTGTCCGCCGTGGGCGGCGCCCTCCCGGATGGAGGCGGCGGCGTCCGGATTCCGGAAGGGGATGAGGCACCGGCGCTCTATTTGTTCCATGCCGATACAGACCTGGCTTCGGAACAGCTGGTCCTTCCGGTCGTCCTGCATAAACAGTTCTGCCGGCTGGACCTGGTGTTCAAGGGTCCGCCGGGCTACGGGCCGCCTTTTGAAGCGGAGGTGGAGGGGTTCCAGTGCGGTTGGTTGGGTAATGGAACCCCGATGCCCGGAGGTTTCCGGAAACGCCTGCTGCCCGGTCCGGACGGTACGGCTGCGCTTCGCCTTCCCCGGCAAGGGGATGATTCACTCCTGCTGCATATCCTTTTCACCGACCGGGTGGTCAGGACTTTTGCCCTGGGCCAGTACATGGCCGCTGCGGGCTACGACTGGTCCGCACCCGACCTCGACGACCTGACCCTGACGGTGGATATCTCCGTCACCTCGGTGACGATATCGACCGATGCCTGGACGACGACGGAAGAAATTGAGTTGTTTATATAAGAAAATTTGTATATATAAGAATAATGTAATATATTTGCCATGAAAAGGAGTGAAGTTCGGAGAATAGCTGAGGAGGATGGTTGGATTTTGGTTCGTTTTGGAAGGAACCATGATTTGTATGAGAAAAACGGCAAACTGCTGCTCATAGAGCGCCATTCATCTGCCGAAGTGAGCGGAAAGGTTTATTACAGAATAAGGAAACAGTTAAATTTGAAATAGTATGAAGACACCGGCAATTATCGAAACAGGTCCTGATGGCGGATATGACATTGTTCCTATGGAGTTGGAGTGTGCAGCTTTTTTTGGAAAAGGTGATACGATTGCGGAGGCTAAGGAAGATTTGCTCAACTCTTATAAAGAGGTACTCGAGGTCTATGAGGAGGAAGGAATCCCTGTTCCTGAGGAACTGCGTAATCTGGAATTTGAATATAAATATGATATAGCCTCCTTTCTCCATGAACTGAAGTGGATTAATCTTTCTGCGCTTTCCAAAGTATTAGGGATGAATAGAAGTTTGTTATATCAGTACAAGAAAGGAGATACCTATATCTCGCACCAGCAGATGAAGCGTATTGAAGCCGGGGTCCACGAGCTCGGAAGAAAGATGCTCGAGTTTTCGGTTAAATAATTTGGAGTTTCAAAAAATCTTCGTACCTTTGTAGTCCTCAATCGCGCGGATGGCGGAATTGGTAGACGCGCTACTCTCAGGAGGTAGTGTCCGAAAGGACGTGTCAGTTCGACTCTGATTTCGCGCACAGGACCCGGAAACCACAAGTTTCCGGGTTTTTTGTCGGTTTATCTCCGGAAAATGTTAACTTTGCAAGTTTTTACGTCAAGAAGGTTTATGCAAGACATCCGTAACATCGCCATCATCGCGCACGTGGACCACGGCAAGACGACGCTCGTGGACCGCATGATCTACCAGGCCAACCTTGTCCGCCGTCCCGAAGATCTCGGAAACCTCATCCTGGACAACAACGACCTGGAGCGCGAAAGGGGCATCACCATCCTCGCCAAGAACGTCTCCGTTACATATAAGGGCGTGAAGATCAACATTATTGACACTCCCGGCCACAGTGACTTCGGCGGCGAAGTGGAACGCGTCCTGAACATGGCGGACGGCGTGCTTCTTCTGGTCGATGCGTTCGAGGGCTGCATGCCCCAGACCCGCTTCGTGCTGAACAAGGCCATCGACATGGGCAAGAAACCCATCGTCGTCATCAATAAGGTGGACAAGCCCAACTGCCGCCCGGACGAGGTGCAGGAGGAAGTTTTCGAACTGATGTTCAACCTGGGCGCGAACGAGGACCAGCTGGACTTCAAGACCGTCTATGGCTCCGCGAAGCAGGGCTGGATGTCCCACGACTGGAAGCAGCCCACCGGTGACATCACCGCCCTCCTGGACACGATCCTGGAGGAGATTCCTGCTCCGGCGCAGGTCGAGGGCACTCCGCAGATGCTGGTGTCTTCCCTGGAATATTCCCCGTACGTGGGCCGGATCGCCGTGGGCCGCATCACCCGCGGTTCCCTCAGGAGCGGCATGCAGGTTTCCCTGTGCAAGCGCTACGACATGGTGGAGAAGTCCAAGATCAAGCAGCTGATGATCTTCGAAGGTCTGGGCAAGGCCAATGTCGATGAGGTCCAGTGCGGCGACATCTGCGCCGTCGTGGGCATCGACGGATTCGAGATCGGGGACACGATCGCCGATTACGAGAATCCGGAGGCCCTCCCGCCCATCGCTGTGGACGAGCCTACGATGTCCATGGTGTTCATGATCAACAACTCCCCGTTCTTCGGGAAGGACGGCAAGTATGTCACCTCCCGCCACATCAAGGAGCGTCTGGACAAGGAACTCGAAAAGAACCTTGCCCTTCGTGTCAAACCCGGCATCAATGCCGATTCCTTCGTGGTCTATGGCCGTGGCGTCCTGCATCTGAGCGTCCTCATCGAGACGATGCGCCGGGAAGGCTTCGAACTGCAGGTGGGCCAGCCCAAGGTGCTGGACAAGACCATCGGCGGCCAGCGATGCGAACCCATCGAGGAGCTTTCCATCGAGGTGCCGGAGCAGTTCGTGGGTGCCGCCATCGAACTTTCCACGCGTCGCAAGGCTGCCCTCGTGCGGATGGAGCCGCGCGGTGACCGGACGCTGCTGGAGTTCGAGATCCCGACACGCGGCCTGATGGGCCTTCGCTCGAACCTGCTGACCGCCACCCAGGGCGAAGCCGTCGTTGCGCATCGTTTCAAGGATTACCAGCCTTACAAAGGCGATATCGAGATGCGCATCAACGGTTCCCTCGTCTCCTTGGAGACCGGTGAGGCCATTGCCTATTCCATGAACAAACTGCTGGACCGCGGACGGTTCTTCGTAGAGCCGGGCGAAGAGATCTATGCCGGCCAGGTGGTGGGCGAGCACACCCGCGACCGCGACCTGAACATCAACATCTGCAAGACCAAGAAACTGACGAACATGCGTGCTTCCGGGTCCGACGAGAAGGTTGTCCTGCCGCCGGCCATCAAGTTCTCCCTGGAGGAGGCGCTGGAGTATATCCAGGAGGATGAGCTCGTGGAAATCACGCCGAATCACATGCGGATGCGCAAGATTCAGCTGGATCCGCTGCAACGGAAGAGAAATTCCGGTGTTGAGGATTGATTTTCAAAAAATAATTTGTACCTTTGCATCCCTTAATCTGTTTCGGTGATGGATTATATCATACCGTTGAATGGATGGGCAGCCGGCGAGCGGGTTTTCCGCTGGCAGGCTGAAACAGAGTTCTTTCAAAAGTTTGGCAACGAAGAAATTCTTGACGCCGCCGTCGGGATCGTGGCAAAGGCTGTCAAATCAGGGCATTACATCGGCGTGGACCTGGACATTACCGGGACCGTCACGGTCGCTTGCGACCGCTGCCTGGAGGATTTGATCCTGCCTGTCGAGGCCCGTCCCGCCTTCAGTGTGAAGTTCGGCACGGAGGCTCCGGAAGGAGAGGATGAGATCCGGGAAGGTTCCCGCGAAATCCTCTGCCTGGACGCATCCGACGCCGATCTGGACCTTTCCCAGGTGATTTACGATTACGTATGCCTGGCGCTGCCCATGCAGAGGGTACACGCGGAGGGGGAGTGCAATCCCGACACCGTCAAGTTTCTGAGCGAGGGGGC
>Ga0247611_10003904_pt1 | contig 21429 bp, 23 predicted proteins | sample 177DNAGHGhighgp2_FD_192422 | JGI IMG/M metagenome (GOLD analysis project Ga0247611, IMG submission 192422) | Sheep rumen microbial communities from Palmerston North, Manawatu-Wanganui, New Zealand - 1770 DNA GHGhigh gp2 | ecosystem: Host-associated > Mammals > Digestive system > Stomach > Rumen... | reverse complement strand
TTTAAAATCTAGGCATTCCATGCCCATAGCACACTATATCACTATCTTTAATAATAGATTCTAGCTTTATTCTTTCATCTTTTGATAATTTTGAATCCATATTAACACTAGTCATTAAGTATGGAGCAAGTAAATTAAATTCTTTTTGTTCATCAGTATAACCTAATGGATTAACTAATATATCACCAGTAAAATATATATTATCAAGCTTTATAACTATTTCACCTTTTGAATGTCCACCATTACCATTAAATAGTTCAAAAGTTAACCCAAAAAAATTAATTTCTCCTATTTTTGAGAATAATTCTTTTGATAAGTTATCTACTACAATTAATGATGACATTTTTGGTGGAATATAGTTAGATAATATTTTACTAATTTTTACATATGGTTCATGATTTAATATTTGTTCTCTAAAATTAGGCTTATTTTCATTTTCATATTTAAAATTTAGATAACTATCATTACTTACATATACTTTATCAAATAACTCAACCATACCACAATGATCTATATCAGGATGTGTTATGATTAATTCTTTATGCATTTGTTCATAATTAGGCATTAGATAAGTTAATAATGTATTCATCTCTTTTATATAAGTTCTAAAACCTGAATCAATAAACATTAAATTGTTATCCTTTTTTACTATATAAATATTAGATCCGCAAGCAGGTTCAATTGAAATTAATAAATAATTATCAAACTCTTTTTTTAGTATTCTTGGTTTAAAATTAAATCCTCTATTTTTATTTAACAAATCACCAAACTTCGCAATATAATTAAATGTCTTATGAGGATCAGAGTTTTTCTCATCAAGTAATTGCATTACTAAATTTGAGTTTTCAATTAGCTCATCTATATTATTCTTATTCAAATCAAGTTTACTTGCAAGTTCATTTGCAAATGAAATGTAAAAAACAGTATTATCTAGGCTTTTTTCAGTTTTATCATACTTTATAATTCTAACACTACAATATTCTCTAACCTTTTTTAAAAACATATCTACTTGATTTGGATATGTAATATATAGAGCCATCTTAAAATACTGATAATCTGTATTATTTTCCTGTGAAGAAATATATGAAATATTAAAATTAAATTCACTTATTAATTCTAATATCGGAACTAAACTATTAGGCTTATCTAATAATTTAAACTCCATTAATATTACATTTGATTTATCTTCTTTAAACAAAATATCATATTGCTTTAAAAGGCTATAAGCTAAATCTATTTTTTCTTTTTCACCCTCAACCTCAACAAACAAAATATTAGTATCAATAGAATTATTATAACTAACTCTAGTTATATTTAATCCTAAATCTGATATGATTTTTGCGGGTTTAAGAAAAGACCCTGGTTTATCAGGAATCTTTGTAATAAATGTTTTTTTCATATTATTTTACTAACTTCTTTATTTTACTATTCATTGCTTTAAAGTCACTTGCAATATTTCTGAATTCTTTTACTTTTAAGTTTTTAGAATCTAAATAATATTCAGCACATAATACATTTTCTTCACTTATGTATAATTTTAAATAGAATGCTTCTAAATTTAAATCATTAGCTGTTTTATAAGCAAAATCTAGATCTTCTTCATCAAATTCTAATAACTCACTATAAAATCTAACATATTTTCCTGCCTTATCAAAACCAATTTCACATGGGAACTCTAATGAAGGAATCTTATACATAAATGATAATGTAACACATTCTTCATCTTCTGCTCTTTCTACTTCGATTTTCTTTTTTGTTAAATAAGCTTCAATTTTTTCAAACATAATACCTCTCCTTTTCTAAATAATATATGGTTCAATAGTATCATATATTGTATCTAAATCAATATTTACTTGTTCTACAGCTTCAACTGGCATATCATTACCAAATACATAATATTCAGCTGTTAAAATATTATCATTACTTAAATAAAACTTTAACAAAGCAGTATCTTGATTTAATAATTGACGAACTAATATAGCTTCTTGTCTAGTTTCTTTATTAAATTCAGCTATTTCTGAATAAAATCTTGTGATATTTTGTTCCTCATCATACAAATATCCACAAGGTATTTTGGCATCTTCATAGTCATACTCAAAAAATACACCATTATCTTCAATACTTGGATTAAACTTTTCTTTCTTTAAATATTTTATAATATTTTCTAACATTATATCTCCTCCTTAACTAATTAAATTATAGCATATTTAAAAAATGCTTTTCAATATAATATATTATATTAAAAAAGATTCTAACTTACGCTAGAATCTAATTATTATTTAAATAATACCTTCAATATCAGTATCACTTATTTCATCACTTGGCTCTATATTATTATCTAAATCATCCCAAGATATATCTTCATCAACAAATCCTTTTTCTTTTTGTTTCTTTAATATTAATTTTGCGATAAAGCTTGATGCAAGCATTAATACTAATAATAACCAGCCAAAGATAATATTTAAAGCAACTGAATATCCTCCGTATAATCCTCCACCTCTAAATAAGTCAACTATATTCCAAATGAAGAATCCTACTAATAGTATAGGAGATATTACTTTAATACTTGCATTAAACCACCATGCAGGCATTTTAAACTTTTTAGCATTTTTATTTACTTCTTTTAATACTCTATTTGTCTTAAAGAACCATCCTATAGCTATTACTTCAAATATACCAACTAATATTAAATTAAATGCATTACAATAATGATCGACTGTATCTAATATATCAAGTCCCATTCCTGTAGTAAATATTATGGAAATTAATCCTGCAATTATACAAACTGATATTGTTGTTTTCTTTTTATTTAGTTTGAATCTATCAGATATAGATGTAGCAACACCTTCAACAATAGAGAATGCTGAATCTATTGCTAAAGTACATAAACAGAAATAGAAAATGAATGCAAATATCGCATTAATTATACCATTACTAGTTAAACTAACTATTGCTTGTGGATATACAATAAATGCCGTAGCTATGCCACTATCAGATATTTCAGCGCCTTTACCTAAGCCATACATTGTACTAAACATTACAATACTAGCAAGTAGTGATGTACCAGCATCAGAGAATGCTATAATCATTGTGTCTTTAGCAATATTTGTATCATCTTTTAAAAATGAACCATATGCTATCATAATAACCATCATTATAGATAAACTATAAAATACTTGACCTATTGCATCTACCCATAAGTTAGGATTAGAAAAACTAGAAAAATCAGGAACAAACAAATGTTTCATACCTTCCATTGCTCCGTTCATAGTTAATCCTTTAATAGCCATTATAACTAAACATATTACTGGTAAAAATACTGTATATTTTACAACCTTACCAACTGATTTAGCACCATTTCTAATACAATAATAAATTAGTCCCCAAGCAATAAATAAACATACAATTACTAAAGTAGACATATGGTTTATTCCACTACCTACACCTATTTCATTTGCCCAGATATTACTTGCCTTATCAGCAGCATCGCTCATTCCAGTAATTTGACCAAATTTAAAGCAACATATAGTCATTAAAATTACCCATGCAAATACAACTGCATAATATGTAACTATAAAAAATGCATTTGTAGTTCCACACCAACCAATAAATTCAAACTTTTTATTCATTGATTTTAATGCATTAGGTGCACCTCTATGTGCCTTTCTACCTATAGCTATTTCCATCATTAATAGAGGAATACCCATAATTAACATCATTACTAAATATACAAGTAGAAATGCTCCACCACCATACTTTGCACATAATCCAGGAAATCTCCAAGCATTTCCAAGTCCAACAGCTGAACCAATTGCCGCAAGTATAAATGTGAACCTTGAGTTCCAACTACCTCTTTCTTTAGTCTCACTCATATTATTACCTCCAAACATTCTTTATTATACTACTTATTATATTTTTTTCAATAAAAAAAGCGCCTTAGCGCTTTATATAACTAATTAAATTTATATATTCATAGTTATTATTGTTATCACTTGATAATTCTCCAATTTTTACATTCTTGTTTAATCCGTGATAATCACTACCACCACTTATAATTAAATTATTCTTTTGGGCAGTTTTAATTAAAAATCCTTGTTCTTCACTATTATATAAGCTATATACACATTCTAAGCCTTTAAGTCCACATGATTTAAATCTACTTACTCTATCTAAAAACTTTTCTCTATCAATTCTAACCTCTCCAATTCCACCAAGTGGATGAGCTAAGATTAATATTCCTTTTTCATTTTTTAATTTTTCTAATACATAAGTACTTTCTAACTTTTTTGTTTCTAGTTTGTGATATAAGTATTTTTTTATTGCTACATTTACATTTTCAGCATACCCATCTTTTACCAAAATACTTGCTATATTAGGTTTTGTTGGATTACTTAAACTATATAAATATGTTAAATCATCATTCTTTAACTTTATATTAAAATCTTTTTCTAAATAATCTAATCTTTCTTTTAACCTCTTCATTCTTATCATATCTATATTATTTATTACTTCATCAAGTGCAGGATTATCTATATCATAATTATAAAATAATATATGAACAGAGTCTCCTAAATCCCTAGTAGATAGTTCTACACCAGTTATGTAATTAGGCTTATTCAAGCCATTATTCATAATATATCTAGCTGATTCAATAGAATCATGATCAGTTATAGAAAAATAATCTAGATTATTAACTTTATTTAATATGGTCACAATATCATCTGTACCATCTGAAAAAAGAGAATGCATATGAAAATCTAACATATATATCACCAACTATATTATACCACAAAAAAACTGTTGAAATATAAACAACAGTTTTTTTGTATTATCTTTTTACAATTTTATGTTTTACCTTTGCTTCAGATATTACTTTATTTATTTTTATATAATCACTTTCACTAAAAGCATCTTTTCTAACAGGTAAGAAATTACGCTTAGCTATATATAATCTTAACATAGTAGGGCCTTCTACTATTTTATTTAAACTTTCATAAGTAAAAGTTGCCTTACTATTTGTAATAGGACTAGTTGATTCAACATCCACTCTATTAATATGGAATGTATAATGAAAAATTATATTTCCACCAAAATTCTTTTCATATTGTTTTTTTATTGATTTAGGATATCCAAATTTAAAATATAATAACAATCCTAAAATAATAACTAAGCATATTAATATTACAATTATATCTTGAACATTTTTACCATCAACTATAGAATAAATCATAAAACCTATTGTAAATAATACTGCACAAAAGCAAGTTAAGAGATATATAATTAACGATTTACCACCTAATCTAAGTACTTTTACAGTTTCACTTGTTATTTCATCTATACTAAATTCTGAATCATTATATATATCCATAATTACCTCCAAAAATAAGCCACGAATAATCGTGGCTATAATACTATTCTAAAACTATATTTCCATCTTCGTCAAATGTTTCTTTATTTTCTATTTGTTCTTTTTTATTAGCTTTCATATATGTTATGAATAGATATATCCAATAAACTAATACTATTACACAGAAGATAAAGTAAATAACAATTAGTTTTTTACCAGATGCCTTATAATTAGAACCTATGAATAAGCATAATGCATTAAATATAATATTGAATAAAATGAAACCTTTTTTCTCTATTATAGTGGCTGTTATACCACAAATAGCAAATGAACCTACACATAATATTAGAATGTGCTTTATGCTCTTAATTGTGTATAAATAATACATATTACATATTGCATATAAGAAGCAAACAAAGAATAGCATTGGAATTATCTTTAGTTTTCCTCTTAATATATGTTGTATTACACCTCTAAAATATACTTCTGCGGCTATTGCTACACATCCATAATAGAATAATGTAACAATCATTGATTTAATACCTAAATTTTTATTAAAAATAATAACAAATGGAATTAATGCAAAAATTAATGGAATATAGAAAGCTAATCCTTTCATTATTTTTGCATTTGGTTTGTTAAATCCAATTTCTGAAAAATTAATTCTCTTACTACCTGTATATAATAGTGGTACTATTAAACTTAGTAGCATAAAGCATCCTTTAAAAATGTATGCTCTGTTTACTGAAAGATCTAATGTCTTCGCTATTATTGCTCCTAACGCTAAGAAAAGTAGCATTATTAAGCCAAATAGAATAGACTTTAACATAGCCTTTAGCTTATCCATATGGCATACCCCCTTTTAAATATTAATTTACTATAAATTAATTATAGCACAAAAAAGCTAATATTTTAATATATATTTCAAAAAAAATATAATATTAATGAAAAAAGGCTAAATAAAGCCTTATAATATCTTTTCCATTGTTGTTTTTTCTACCATCATTCCAACTGACTCATAGAACTTCTTTGCGCTATCATTACCTTCCCATACATTTAGTGTTACATTATAACAATTTATACTTTTTGCATAATCAATAATGTATTCATATATTTTTTTACCAATATGCTTACCTCTACTATTTTCTTCAACACAAATATCATCAATATATAATGTTTTTAAAGTTTTCGGATGTATTAAGTTATTGTCAATACTTATTTGGCAAAAACCATATCCTAACACTTTACTATTACTTTCATAAACAAATATAGGTTTATTAATATCTTTAATGATTTCTTTTAATTCTTCACTGTTATATTTAGTCATTCCACTTTTAAATAAATCAGGTCTTATTTTTGCATGAACATTACAAACTTGTTTTAATAATTCTAATATCACATTTATATCTTTTTCTTCTGCTTTTCTTATTATATACATAATTATCACCATTTATATTATAACAAAAAACACTGAAATTAATCAGTGTTATTTAGCAAAATTACATATAGCGCACATACCAGGTCCAACATGCGCTCCAATAATAGGTGAAATCATAACAATTTTAATTTCTAAATCCTTATGAGTTTCTTCTATCTTTTCTTTAATATAATTAGCTGTATCTATACAATCAGCATGAGAAATATAAATTGTTTTAAATGCTGGATCATATTCATTATTAAATTTTTCAACTAAATAACTAGCAGCCTTTTTAACACCATGCTTTTTAGCAATAGTTTCTAGTTTTCCTTCACCATTTACAATAATAACTGGTTTTATATTTAAAGCTCCTGCGATAAATGCTGTAGAAGCTTTAATTCTACCGCCTCTTTTTAAGTAAGTTAAGTTTTCTACCAAGAAACTAACTCTAACTTTGCTTGTCATTTCTTTAACTTTTTTTGCATTTTCTTCTATAGTTAATCCACTATTTTTATTATCAACTGCATATCTTGCTAAAACTGATACACCTGCTGTAGCACTTAAAGTATCAATTACTTCAATTTTAACATTAGGATATTTTTTATTTAATTCTTCTTTTGCTAGATTCATACTTGAATAAGTTTGTGATAAACCACTAGAAAGTGATAAGTATAATATATCAACTCCTTCTTCACAGTATGGTGAGAAAAATTCAACATACTTAAATGGAGTAATTTGACTAGTTGATGTAACTAGTCCATCTTTCATTGCTTTATAAAACTTTTTCATTACTTCATCTGATTCAACAAATGAACTAATTTTTGTTTCTTCTCCTATTTGATATTGCATAGGAACAAATCCTATATTATTTTCTTTTACATAATCTCCATCAATATCTGCGGATAAATCTATAAAAATCTTATAATCTGCCATTATTTCACCTCATTAATCTCTATAAACCTTATTCATTTTATTACATAAAACTAATTAAATCAATAACCAATTTTACAATATTGTGTATTTTTACACATTTGTGTATAATATGTGTAGGAGGTATATTATGGATAAGAGAATAGAAAAGACAAAAAGCGCAATTAAAAATGCTTTATTATCACTTATATTAGAATATGATTTTAACAAAATAACTGTAAAAATGATCACAGAAAAAGCTAATATAGGTAGGAAAACTTTTTACCTACATTATACATGTATTGAAGATGTAATATTAGATTATCAAAATAGTTTATCAATCGGTTTAGAAAAATCCTTAAGTCAAAACTTTAAAAACACTGAACAAGATATACACAATATATTTATTGATTTAACAAAAATGATAAAAGATAACTTAACTTTTTATAAGAGAATTGCTAAAAATGATACATACTATTTTATGCGTAATGTGTTTGAACAAATGCTAGAAGATACAATAAATAAAATATATCATAAGCTATATCATACAGGTAGTACTAATGTTAGTTATTATTCAAGCTTTTATGCAGCTGGAATTGTTAGATTATATTTTGATTTTTTAAAAGAAAAAATAAAAATAACACTTGATGAAGTACAAGATATAGCTACACGTGCTTGTTTCTTATCGCTTGATGATATATTAAACAGAAAACATTAATATTGTCTAAAACTTAGGGTTCTAAGGTAGTATCTGGAGTTAGATCAACTTATACTGAAGCTGGTGAAAAAACAGATTATACTTGGGATACAACTACAAACGATTGGAAAGTAATAGTTCTTGCTTAAAAAACAAAAAAGGCTTAATCGAGCGATTAAGTCTTTTTATTTATCGTCTTTTTCAAATCTTTTTAAAAGTCTAACTGAAGCTATACCATTAAAAATGGTTAATGTAACAAACCCCATAACAGATAATGTTTTTGCAAAGAATTTCCTTCTTGTTGCAATTAATAGAATTGTAAAAAGAATACTTATAAATATATATACTGCAGGAATAAGTAATATTGCTACAACTATTATTGCATAAGCAAACACAAATAAGAATAAATAGAATGCTTCTGCTGCTGACATTTTAAGTGCTAAAGCATTGTATATACTTTTTTCATTAAAAATCAACAACAATAAATATAAAACAATTATAACAACTCCTGTAATTATTCCAAGTGTTAATAATAATACATCAGTTTTTCTTACATCTAGTAATTTTATTTGTTTTCTTTTTTGTTTTACTGGAATAACTATTTTATTTAAATCTACTATTTTTTCATCTTGATTATTTTCTTCATTTGCATTAATTATTACTTTTTTCTCTTTTTCTAAATCAAATGATTCTTTAATTACTTCTTCGCTATATTGGTTAGAATTATCAACTCTTTTAACTTTAGTTTGAACCAAATATATAATTGATGCAACAAAAGCAAACAAATTGCTAGATAATATAGATACAACAATAATAGTTATAGCTATTGCCTTAAGTGGCTTATTTATTGTTAATATCATAATAATTAATATTAAATCAGCTATACATAGATATGTATTATGATAATAATCATTAAGAAAATCAAATCTATCACATATATTATGTAATTCTTCAAAAAAAGAATTATCAATTTTAATTAATAATAAAATAGAAAGAATAAATACAATTATAGAACAAGCAATGCCTATAATATATAGATTTTTGCATGTTTTACTCAATTCTATCCCCCCGTAATTATAATTTAAAAATAAGCAAATTCCTTTGCTTATTTTACAACTATATTTACTATTTTCTTTGGAACAACTATTACTTTAACTACATTTAATCCATCAGTAAATGCTTTTACTTTATCGCTAGATAAAGCCTTATTCTTAATAGAATCTTCAGCTTCATCTAAAGATACTTCTATTTTATCTCTTAGTTTTCCATTAACTTGAACCATCATAAATATTGTATCACTATGAAGTTTGTTTGAATCGTATTTAGGCCATGGTTCATAAGCAATTGTATTATTATGACCAAGGTATTCCCATAATTCTTCTCCTAAATGAGGAGCTATAGGGCTTAACATTTTAACGAATCCTTCAACCATAGCTTTACTTACTTTTGGTTGCTTTGTTGCTTCATTTAAGAAAATCATCATTTGACTAATTGCTGTATTGAAACATAAATTATCAAAGTCTTCTGATACTTTCTTTACTGTTTGGTTATATACTAAATCAAGGGAAGGAGTTTCTTCTTCTACAAATTCAATATTAGAATTAATTCCCTTAACAAACCTATAAACTCTATCTAAGAAACGTCTAGCACCATCAAGTCCTGCTTCACTCCATGGTTTTTCAGCCATAAGTGGTCCCATAAACATTTCATATAATCTTAGTGAGTCAGCACCATAATCTCTAACTACATCATCAGGATTAACTACATTTCCTCTCGATTTACTCATCTTTTCACCATTAGATCCTAAAATCATACCTTGGTGAACTAGCTTTTTAAATGGTTCTTTTACTGGAACTAATCCTTTATCATATAAATAATTATTCCAGAATCTTGAATATAATAAATGTCCTACAGCATGTTCAGGTCCACCAACATATAAATCTACTGGCATCCAGTGCTTTAATAATTCATAATTAGCAAATTCTTTATCATTATGTGCATCAATATATCTTAAGAAATACCATGAGCTTGCAGCAGATCCTGGCATAGTATTAGTTTCACGTTTACCAATTTCACCAGTTTTCTTATTCTTATACATTTTCCACTCAGTAGCATTTTCTAGTGGTGCAGTACCACTTGTCTTAGGTTTATAATCATCTAAAATAGGTAATACTAGAGGTAATTCATCATCAGGTAATACTTCATCATAGCCTTCATAATGAACTACTGGAATTGGTTCACCCCAGTATCTTTGTCTAGCAAAAATCCATTCTCTAAGTCTATAAGTAATTTTCTTAGATCCAATACCTTTTGATTCTAAGAATTCTATCATTTTATTAATAGCATCTTCTTTGTTTAATCCGTTTAAGAAGCCACTATTTATGTGTAAGCCATCTTCTTCATAAGCTTGTGTTGTAATATCTCCACCCTCTAAAACTTGGATTATTTCAAGATTAAATTTCTTGGCAAAATCATAATCTCTTTGATCATGTGCAGGTACAGCCATAATAGCACCTGTACCATATGTAGCAAGTACATAATCAGAAATAAAGATAGGAATTAATTTATCATTAACAGGATTAACTGCATAAGCACCAGTGAATACTCCTGTTTTTTCTTTTGATTCAGTACGTTCAGTTTCACTCTTTTTAGCACAAGCTTCTTTATATGCTTTTACTTCAGCTAATTTATCACTTGTAGTAATCTTATCAACTAAATCATGTTCAGGAGCAAGTACACAGTAAGTTGCTCCAAATAAAGTATCACAACGTGTAGTAAATACAGTGAAGTTATAATTAGTTTTATCTACTTTAAATGTAACATGTGCACCAACTGATTTACCAATCCAGTTTCTTTGCATAGTTTTAGTAGATTCAGGCCAGTCAATTTCATTTAATCCTTCTAATAATCTTTCAGCATACTTTGGAATATCAAGTACCCATTGTTTCATATTCTTTTTAACTACAGGGTATCCTCCACGCTCACTTTTTCCATCAATTACTTCATCATTTGCTAAAACTGTACCAAGTTCTTCACACCAGTTTACTGGCATATCAATTTGGCGAGCAAGTCCATCATTATATAATTGCTTAAAGATCCATTGTGTCCATTTATAATAGGATGGATCACAAGTAGATACTTGTTTATCCCAGTCAAATGAGAAACCTAACATCTTAAGTTGGCGAGTAAATGTTTCAATATTTTTTAAAGTAAAATCTTCAGGGTTATTACCTGTAGTAATAGCATATTGTTCTGCAGGAAGTCCAAATGAGTCATAACCCATTGGATGTAATACATTATATCCTTCCATACGCTTTTTTCTACTTACGATATCACTTGCAGTATATCCTTCAGGATGCCCTACATGTAAGCCGTGTCCTGATGGATATGGAAACATATCTAAAACATAATATTTAGGTTTACTAAAATCATAAACATCAGTTTTAAATGTTTCATGTTCATCCCAATATTTTTGCCATTTAGCTTCAATTTCTCTATGATTAAAATCCATAATAATCAACTCCAATTCATACTATATTATAATAACATAATTATTATAATTTTTAAAGAGAAAAATATAAAGTGCTTATTCTAAGCACTTATCATTTTTTAAAATTGTATTTGTAATTATATATTTATTCAAATTAAAGAATAAATATGGGATATAAAAAGTAAGAGTTACAATGGATAAAACTATACCACCAAACCATATTAAACAAATCTTACCTATACTACCTTTAAACTTTAAATCATGTCCATCTATATATCTTCTACTTTGTAAGAATCTTTCTCTTATATTTAGGGCAAATGGATAACCAATAAACGATGTTAAAACAGTTATAACCTTAAAAATAATGGATGATAATATTATTTTATATAATTGTAATTTTAATCCTGATGTCGTATTATTATATCCTTCATAATGTGTATGTGTGTTTCTATATTTATAAAATCTACATGTGATAAATAAGGTAAGTAATAACCCAGGTACAGTTAAAAAACCTCTATAAACCAAACTTCTTAGATATTCTATGTCATATCCTTTTTTTTCAAGAAAAGCAGCAGCTACAGCACTACCGAAGAAAAACACACCATAAACAATTACAACTGATAAAACACCTGTAAAATAAATTAAATATAAGTGTTTTGTCCTACCATCAAATACTAATTTTCTACCATTTATTTTAGTGTTATTAACTAACCAACCATGGTATCTCATAAAAGCCCAAGGAAAGGCAATTGTAGCAGTAAAAATGATTATTAAAAAGTAGCCAAGTGAATAAAAATATGCAGTTTTCTTTTTCACATTTAAAGTACTTTTCATATTTTTCTCCTTTTAAAAAATGCTAAACTAACGCTTTTTCTCTTTTTTCGTTTTTTAAATCTTTACCTCTAATTACAATAGTTATAATAGATAATATTAGAGTTAAACAATTAAATACTATTACTGGATATAGCATTACAAAAAATCCATAAGTTAACCAGAATATTGAATTAAATATTAAACCAACTTTAATTAATATTTCAGCTACTCTTTCATCCATTTCCTTAACAAAAGTTATAATAACAAATGTAGAATAAACGATTGTTGCACATATTGGCAAATATCCATACCAAACATTATCGCTTAGGTATATATTAAATAATACTCCACCTACTACTGCGATTACTAAAAAGATTAATGATACAACTAATTTTGTTTTCTTTTTATCATCTTTAACAAAAAGTAAAACAATATTTCTAAAGAAAGCTGTCATTTCTTGCATAGTTGCACTATATGCCTTCTGCAATATTTCAGCAATAGTTGATAATATGTAATTGGAATTTTGAAACACTAATATTTTCTTCTTGTTTTTAAGCAGTGCTGAAGAAGTAAATAAAGTATTACCCATTAATGATAAAATATTCGCAATTATAAGTATCATAATAACACCTCAAATGAGATTATAAACTAATTATGATTATTTTTATATCAAAATAATTATGTTATTGTTAATTTTCTTCTAGTTCTTTTTCTTTGCTTTTTAAATTAAGTGGAATCCATACATTTTTATTTATAGAGTAACTAATTAAACCAAGCATTATTGCATATAGCTTACCTATATAAGATCCAAGTAAAACATAAATGAAATCATTAGTATTTTGATAAACAATTAAATAATAACTATAATAAATTGTTGAATTAATAATACTTGAAATTAAAACACATATAAATAATGTTAAATATATGTTTATATTCTTTTTATCTAGTTTTTCAAAGATATATATCATTACCCATATACCTATAAATGTTCCTATGGCAGAGAATACATATCCAAAGAATTGTTTAATAAAAACAACATCAAAACCACTTGATGAAATAGATGCTAATAGTTCTATTAATGCACTTAAAAGCACTGCTGCAATAGTTGATGAAGTAAGTATTTTTCCCTTTTTTACGCCATATTCTTTAGCACATATAATTACTGTAAAAGTAAAGCCTGTATAAAGAATTGAATCTATTGAAAATACTAATTTATAAAAATAAACTGGTGCAGTTGAGCTATTATATATATTAGCATTAACCGCAAATCCTATTGCGAATGTAAATAGCATTGCATAATCATACCATCTTCTGCAAAAAGTTAATAGTAAAAAAAATAGTATTCCAATTAACGCTAAAAACCATAAATCCATAGCCCCACTCCTTCCTATTTGTTATAAATTAATAATAATTCTCCTTCTTTAACACTAATAAAAGCATCTTTACCAATAAACTCATTATCTATTCCAAGAGGAAACTTATTAGATAAATTATAATCATTTAGTTCATATTTTAAATTCTTTAAGGTAACACCACTAGATAAATCATTAATAGAAAATATTGATATATAACCTTTATAATTCTTATCTAATGTTATTGATTCATTTTTTAATATTCTAATAACTAGTGATCCATCAAGTAAATACCCATTTGCACTATGTTCTTTTAAAAAAGATAATATTTGAATATTAGCTATAGAATGTTCTATTCTTTTTCCTAAACATCCATATATATAAAATTCATTAAATCCCAATTCTAAGCCATATTTGCATGCATCTACTATATCTGTATCATCTTTAATTGGATTAAGTGTTATAATTTTTGTTTTATTAGAAAGTTTAAGATTTTTCTTATCTAGTGAATCAAAATCTCCAACTAAAGCATCAATATCATCTAAATTATAATTAGATGTTTTTAAATAATTATAATAACCTCCATCAGCTATAATTAATAAATCATTCTTATTTTTATTTATTACTTCTTCGCTAAAATCTCCAGCGCCTATTATTATACATTTTTTCATATTCTTAAATTAGTGGATTTATATCTGAATGGCATGAATGAAGGTTATCTTCATCACAAGTTTTATCATTATTATAATCCAACTTGTTATTTAATAAATCATTTACTGCCTTATCAGCACTTCCGCTTACTCCTGCATATAATTTAATATTTAAATCATTTAATTTGCTTACAGCACCATAGCCTAAGCCACCACAAATTAAACAACCAATATTATTATCTTTTAAATAATCAATTAATGCACAATGTGTAATACCATTATTATCAATAATATAACTATTTATTACTTTATTATTATCTATTTCATAAATTTTAAAATGTGTAGTTTTTCCAAAATGTTGAAATACATTACCTCTATCATAAGTTACTGCAATTTTCATAATAAACACCTCAATTTAATTATATAATTTATATAATTTAAAAGCAAACAAAAAAGCTTATCAAATGATAAGCTATCTAGTTGCTTCTTTTTTAAATTCAAAGAAAACATTTTTTGTCATAAATGCATCTACAAGTGCATCATGATCTTGGTCTAAATCTTCTCCTGTATATTTTTTATATGCATCAAATAATCCTAAATCATTTTTTAAATTGAAATAGTTCTTATGAACTTGAAGTAGATTTATAAAGTTAGGATTAAGTGGTTCTAAATTATTTATTTCATAACATATTTTTAAAGCTAAAATATCATTTTTACCCCATACAACAATTGATGGATTATTATATTTTTCAAGTATCGCTTTAAATTCATTGTAAAATTCGCTAAATGTTATACCACTATCTATATCTTCTTCACTTAAGCTTAAAAACTTTAAAGTTCTTTTGTTTAGTTTAGGAAATAGTGTAGGCTTTATATAATAATTTTTTCTTTCTAAATCATTACCAAATTTATCAGTAATCAAAAATCCTGCTTGAATTACTTCTGATTTAAAATCTTTTGGTGATTCAAATGACTGCATAGTCATTTCTAAATCCAAAAAAATTATATTTTCTTGATTATAAAGTAAATCTTTTACTCCATTTCTAATAATAGATAAATCATAATATATTTCTCTATTATGTGGAGTGTTTTTAAATATCTTAATAAAATAGTTTATTTTTTTTGCACTTACTTTATTAACTATTTTTTCATCTATAGAATAATCAAATTCAATAAATACTTTCTTTGTTAAATATCTTTGGAATTTCTTTATTAAACCATTTTGTAGATAAAAATATTCAATTTTGTTTTTGTTTTTCATAGTTATTAATCTATTATCTAAATCAATACTATGTATTAATCCTATTTTTATCATAAAATCACCATTTATTATTTTAACACAATTATTTATTTTTTAAAGCATCTATTACATCATTATAAAATCTTTTTAAACCTATTTTTTCAAAATCTTCAATAGATGCGTTTTTTATATTTTCTATAGTTTTAAATTCATCAACTAATTTTTGAATGGACTTTTCACCTAATCCTTTAATGTTATCAAGCTTAGATTTAAACATTCCTTTACCTCTTAAATCCTTATGGAAAGTAATTGCAAATCTATGGACCTCTTCTTGCATATTGCTTAATAATTGATAAATTATACCACTAATAGGATATTCTTTGTCATTGTATACTATTCTATCTGTTTTATGATGTCTATTTTTCTTTAATCCTATTACAGGAATGTTTAAATTAAGTTCATTAGTGATGGATAAAACGGCGTCCATATGGCCTTTTCCTCCATCCATGATTATTAAATTTGGGCGTTCTAAATCCTCCATTAATACCCTATAATATCTTCTATATATTATTTCTCTAGTGGTATTATAGTCATCTATTCCTTCCATATTGACCTTATATTTTCTGTATTCACTAGGAGCTTTTTTACCATCAATATAAACTACCATACCACTAACAGCATAACTTCCAAATGTATTTGAATTATCAAACATTTCAATACGTCTTGGATATTCTATATTAAGTAATATCGCAAGCTCATTTAAAGCATTTACACTACGTTCTAATTTTGATTTATATAATTCATCTTTAGTAAGTAATGTATTTTTCGCATTATCATATGCCATATCCATAATTTCTTTTTTATCACCTATTTTAGGAATGAATATTCTTATTCCAAGTAGTTCAGATAAATCTTCTATTTCATATGGAATCATTATTTCTTTAGGCTTTGGAGAATTATCATAATATTCTAGTAAGTAATCTATAAACATTTCAGATGGCTCATCTAATAATTCATAAACTACACAATCATTTTGAACAATTCTACCATTTCTCATAAATAATGTATAAATACAAATGTTTTTTTCATCATAATAATAATTAAATACATCCCTATCTATATTATCATTAATACTTATTTTTTGACGTTCTGTTGTAGAATTAATACTATTAATTAAATCCCTACACTCCATAGCTTTTTCAAACTCTAGAGTTTTAGAATATTCTTCCATTTTAGTTTTTAATTCATTAAGTGCTTCAGTAGTATCACCATTTAAAAACTTTTTAGTCTTTTTTACATATTCATCATAATCTTCTTTATTCACATTATTAATGCATGGAGCTAAACAATTATTTATATGATAATATAAGCATTCTTTTTTACCTACTTTATTGCATTTTCTAAAAGGATAAAGTGAATTTAATAATTTAACTGTGCTTCTAGCCGCAGTTACATTAGGATATGGACCAAATAATTCACCTTTAATTTTGGTGTTTCTAACTACTAAAAGGCGTGGATTAGTCTCTTTTGTTAATAAAATATAAGGATATGTTTTATCATCCATTAAACTTATATTATATTTTGGTCTATGTTTTTTTATTAAATTTATTTCAAGTAAATATGCCTCTAGATTAGAATTTGTCATTATAAATTCAAAGTCTTCTATTTCACTAACTAAAAGTGTAGTCTTTGCGTTATGACTACCAGTAAAATAACTTTTAACTCTGTTTTTAAGTATCTTTGCTTTACCTACATATATGATTACTCCATTACTATTTTTCATCATATAACATCCTGGTTTTTCAGGTAATAATTTTAGTTTATTTTTTATAACATCATTCATATATAAACTCACCCTTAAAATCTTTTACTTTAATATGACAAACTCTACCATTTATAAATGGAATAATTGGATGAATATGGCCTAAATCAGCGTTTATTACGATATTTTTAGTAATACTATCTAGCGCTCTATATATAGCACTTTCATATGATAAATAAGTAAAATTATTATATGTTCTGCCAAATATAAATCCTTTAATATTATTAAACCAATTAGCATTTTTTAACTGCCATAATGCTTGATAGACTTGTAAAGGATTTAGTTCACATACATCAAAATAAAAGATGATATCTTTATTTTTTTTAGTATATTCACATACCTTATCATACTTTGTTCCGCATATATTTCTTAATACTTCTAGGCATCCCCCTATAAGAGTACCTTTAATATCAACATTACCTATATATTTAACTATATTTTTAAACTCTTCTTCCTCATTTTCAAAGTATTCATATGATTTAAAACTAAACTTTTTACCACATAATAATTCATATGTATCTTTAACATAATCTAAATTCATTTTAGAAAAAGCTGTGGCATTTATTCCATAAATTGTTTCTACATTACATAGTGTTGTTAGTAAGAATGTAAGATTAGTATTATCTGAATAACCTAAAATATATTTAGGTTTAGCTTTTTTTATTAAATCAAAATCAATATATTCTAAGACTTCCATCAAAAGCTCTCCACCACATACTGAAAGTAAAATATCAATATCATCACTTAAATACATATCCATAAACTCTTTAGCACGGATACTAGGTGCACTATCATTTAAAAAGTTTTCAGTATATATAGATTTAGCTTCTACTATATTATATCCTTCATTTAAAAAGAATTTTTTAGCTTCTAAATATTTATTTAAATGTAATTCATCAAATAAGCCAAATGAAGGAGCAATTATACCTATAGTTGATCCTTTTTTTAAATAGTTACTCATAATCTCACATCCCAAATATATTTTATCAAAAAATAGTTAAAAGAAAAAGATAGACTAATAGCCTACCTTTTCAAATTCTAATGAAACTTTATCATTTAAGATTTCTTCTAATGCTTGACCAACTGGTTTAACACACTTACAGTCAGGATCATCAAAGTTTGGATCTTGTTCAATTTGCTTAGCACGAAGTGCTGCAATATATGCAAGTTTATACTTAGAATCTACTTTCTCTAATAAATCATCGATTGATGGATAACGCATACCATCGTATTCTGTTTGTTTCATATTAATCTTCCTCCATTAATTTCTTATATTTATAGATTGAACGCATTGTTTTAGCATGTTCAGCTCTAATAATTGCCATTATTCTATCAGCGGCATTATCTACATCATCATTAACAACAATGTAATCATAATAATAAGCCATTTTAAATTCGTCGCTTGCTTTTTTAACTCTTTTTTCGATTACATCTTCTGGTTCAGTACCCCTACTTCTTAATCTCTTAAATAAGTCTTCCTTTGATGGTGGTACTAAGAAAATCATAACAGCGTCTTTCATTTTTTCTTTTACTTGTAAAGCTCCATTTACTTCAATTTCAAGAACTACTTCTTTACCTTGAGCAATCTTTTCTTCAACCTTATCAAGTGGTGTTCCATAGTAATTACCAATAAATGATGCATACTCTAAGAACTTATTTTCTTTTATTCTTCTTTCAAATTCCTCTTTACTAACGAAATAATAATCTACGCCATCTTTTTCACCAGGACGCATTGGTCGTGTAGTCATAGATACAGAATAATCAAGTTTGTTTCCACGCTTTTCAAATAAAGCACGTCTAACAGTACCTTTACCAACACCTGATGGACCAGATAAGACTATAAGCATTCCTCTTTCATTAAGCTTCATATAATCACCGCCCATAACCGAGATTACATTATATTATAACATATTTAAATTAATAAGTTAATATATAATATTAATTTTTTATTTATACATTTTGAGCAAGAATAAACATAGATTCATATTAGTCATCTAATTTTTTAAATTCATTATTTAAGACTATTAATTCATCAACTAGGCTAATATAATTCTTATTCTCTTTAAATCTTAAATATTCCGTTAAATCTCTTAGCTTTTCATAAATTGGTGTAATTGCTAGATTGCCATAAACACCTTTTAAACTATGTGATATTTTAAATGCTTCATCTAAATTGTTATTTATTAATTCTTCTTTTAGTTTTTCTAATTGCATATCTTTTATAAGTGACTTAACTAATTTTAAATAGAAATTTTCATCATTCATGCATCGTTCTAATCCATCTTTAGTATTACACCCAAAATTATTTAATTTATTTATCGAAATCATTTTTTTCCTCCATAATTAATTTTAAAAAACTATCACAATCTAGTGGCTTAGAAAAATAGTAGCCTTGAATTATATCGCAATTCATTTCTTTTAATAGTTTATATTGTGCTTCTTCCTCTACACCTTCAGCAACTACTCTAACATTAAGTATTTTAGCAATTTCTAATACTACCTCAACCATTTTCTTATCTTTTTCAAATTTATGCATATTTTTAATAAAACTCATATCTAATTTTATGATGTCTATAGGTAAATTTGCAACCATATTTAAGGATGAATAGCCTGTACCAAAATCATCCATTTCAATTTTATATCCATATTTTCTAAGGCCATTAATAATATCTAAAACTAATTTTGAATTATCTGTATAAGCACTTTCTGTAATTTCTAAATACAAATCATTAGGACTAATATTATTATTTTCTACTATTCTATTAATCTCATCAATAAAATTAGGTGTTAATAAATCTATTCTACTAACATTAATACTAATAGGTACATAAAAGCCTAAATCTTCCTTACAATATTTTATAAACTTAGCTGTTTCATTCCAAATATAAAAATCTACTTTTTGAATTAAAGCTTCTTTTTCAAATAAAGGAATAAATTCCGAAGGACTAATTAACCCTATTTTATTATGATCCCATCTAACCAAAGCCTCTGCACTACATAATCTTGGCTTATCATATGTTATATTATATTTTGGTTGGAAAAATACTTTAAATTCATTATTATTAATTGCATCATCTAAATCATTAATTAATCTTTCATTATATATTTCTTTATTATGCATTAAATCATCATAGTAACATATACTTTCCTTAGATTTATTTCTTAAACTATTACAAGCTAATAATGCTTTATCAAATTTATCTTCTATATTTTTATTCTCATTAACATTTATACCAATTCTTAAATCTATTTTTATATTATCCTTAAATACCTTAATTTTTTTAATTAAATTTTCATTTAAAAACATATTATAATCGCTTTGTCTAGCAATATATAAGTAAAAATTATCATCAGTTATTCTTGAGGCTATACCTATATTATTATGGAATATTTCTTTTAAAATATCAGATATTTTTATTAATAATTCATCACCTATATCATAACCATATAATTCATTAACTAAATGGAATTTTCTAACATTAATAACTATAGCGTCCATTTCTAGATTTGTATTATTTTTGTTAAATTCTTTTATATATTCAAAGAAATATTTTTTTGTAACTAAATTTGTTAAATTATCACGCTCTGTTGCAATTAATAATTTTCTATCTTCATATAATTCTATTGCTCTACTTATCCTTGCTAATATGACTTCTCCTTTTTCAAAAGGCTTTTTAATAAAATCATAAGCC
>Ga0247611_10003903_pt1 | contig 21429 bp, 19 predicted proteins | sample 177DNAGHGhighgp2_FD_192422 | JGI IMG/M metagenome (GOLD analysis project Ga0247611, IMG submission 192422) | Sheep rumen microbial communities from Palmerston North, Manawatu-Wanganui, New Zealand - 1770 DNA GHGhigh gp2 | ecosystem: Host-associated > Mammals > Digestive system > Stomach > Rumen... | reverse complement strand
AGCATTACAATAGTCGTACACTCTGAAAAATAGTGATTTATTAGTATTTATCAATACCACACACATGTTGAGATGGTATGCTGCCTTTCGCGGAAAAATGAAAAATAAATCTAGTAAGTAATTATATAATATATTTAGAATTAATGTGATGATCTATGATATAAAAGTCATGGGTCATTTTTTAAATTAACAAAAACTCAAAAACTATTTATTAAATAATTATTAATTTATTTCGTTTTATCGCATATGTTAAAGTCAATAATAATTTTACCAATTAGGGATATTTAATTTTTACCAATTTTGGTTATTTATTCATCCTCAATAATATCTTTAGTTCTGTAAGATCTACCAACAATGTTAATTATTTGGCTATGATGTAATAATCTATCTAATATTGCATTAGTTATTACAGGATCACCAAATGTTTCAGCCCATTTAGATAATGGCTTATTTGTTGTAACTATTGTAGAATTTTTTTCATATCTTCTAGCTACTAATTGAAATAATAAATTAGCTGATTCACTATCTAATGGTAAGAATCCAACCTCATCAATAATTAGTAATTTATACTTGCTAAAAAACTTTAATCTACTTTCAAGCCTATTTTCTAAATGGGCTTTTTTCAATTGTAATATTAGATTTGAACATGAAATAAAATATGTTGATGTTCTTTGTTTGGCTGCTTCAATACCTATTGCTGTAGCTAGGTGTGTCTTACCAACGCCAGGAGAACCTATAAATATTAAATTCTCCGAATTCTGAATGAATTGTAAATATTTGTGATTTGTTATTTGCTCTTTATTAATTGATGGCTGAAACGAAAAGTCAAAATCATCTAATGTTTTTAAAAAAGGAAAATTAGCTGTCTTAACACACGCGTTCATTGCTCTTTCTTTTCTTAAATCCATTTCTAATTGCGTTAATTCATATAATGCGTCAATCAATGTCTTATCACCATTTTGTATAAAATCAATATATTTTTCTAAATTAGCTTTCACCATTGGTAATCCTAATGTATCTATGTTATTTTGAAGTTTAACATAATTATTTTCCATTGTTGTAATCCTCCATCATCATTAAATAAAATCTTCTAGCTTCAATGAAATTCATTATTTCCAATTTTTCGTTCATTAAGCCAAATGGATTAGTATAAAAAGATTCTTGTTTATCTTTTACCCATTCATTCAATTCATTCCATTCTTCAAGTGATGGACAACATAAATCTGTTATTATTTTTATTTCTTCATTTGTTTTTAGAGATAATCCTCTATTATCACACATATTATATCTTCCCATTATTTTATCCTCGCTAATCTTTCTAAATTTTTTAGTGCCATTTGCTCTACATCATCAGGACAATTTTTAATTGTTTTCTTCATTCCTTCTACATAATGCTCTAATTGATAATTCATTTTTTGGTCAGTTATAGTATGTATTACCTCTAATTTTGTGCTAGAATAAACGTAGAGCTTATCTAATTGAGGTACTAGCTTAACTTCATGACCAATAAGCTTTGATGGTACAGAGTATCCTTTACCTTTATATTGAACAAGTAGTGTTGCTGGTACTATTTGCTTCTTAACATCCTTAATATAACTCTCAAATAATATTTTGGATGGAATAGGTAAAAGATGCTCTTTTTCTTTTGTGAATAGTTTTATTGGTGGAATACCAGTTGTATCATTAATTTTTTCATTGCATTGCCTATTAATAGTATTTATTGTATCCAATAATTCCTGCTCATTTTTAAGCTTGTTGTCATATGGTATTAACCATTGGGCAAATCTATTTGATGATTCAACCTTTCCTTTAGTTTCTGGAGTCCTTACTTTACATAATTTAATCTTTATTCCTAAATCTTTTTCAAATTGTAATATTTCTTCATGTTTTCGTTTGCCATCAGATGTTATTGAAACTATTGCGCTCATATTATCTGTTAAAACTACTTTAGGTATACCACCTATCATCCTAAAACATTCAATTAAACATCTCATAAAATCATACATTGTCTTAGTTTTTGAATATATGAATATGTGATATCTTGAGTAGCCTAATGTTGCTGCGAACAAATTATATTCAATGACCTCACCATCAACAGTAGTTATTTTTAAATCTTCCTTCCAGTCGACTTGCAATTGCTCACCTATCTCAGTTTCGTATCTTAAATGCACATCTTGATCTTTCTTTTTACATCTTAATTTTTTTACCCTGACTCGTTCTTTTAACCCACCATAAGTAAAATCTAAACTTCCATATTTGTTTTCTAAAAATTTATATGCTGCCATACATGTGACAGAAGGGTTTTCTAATAATTCCTTTATTTCATTATCATACTTATCAATTTTACCCTTTCTAATTATTGGTTTCTTAATTGGTATTCCTCCTTCATAATAATATTTTTTAATGGTATGTCTATCCAATCCATACCTTCTAGATAAATCACTGAAGTTTGGTTTAATCTTCATTTGTTTCATTATCAATAATTCTCCAATCATATTAGTTTCTATTGATTGCATTGTATAACCTCCTATATAGAAAATTATACAACCGCGCGAATGACTAGTCATTCTTGTGTAAAGAAAAAAGAATTAACCTTAGGAATATTTATTACTACCATAATTGGTAATTTATAAATATCCTTTTTTGGTTAATTCTATTTTAGCTTTAATAGCATAGTTGTTGATATAATAAAATCGAAATGACGTGTATATAAAAATGGTGTTTTGGTGTATTACAATATACTAAAACTGCAAAAATATATACACTAATGATTTGTATAGAAAGAACATTATATCTATGCCGTTATAGTCTCTATAACGATATTAGAAGTAAGAATCTTATGATTTTAATCATGAGAGGTTCAAGTAAATTATTTATTATTAATTAATGAAAAATAAGGAGAATATAATGCCATCTACTAAAGAATCTAAAGATTATGTATTAGAACAAATAAGAAATGTAGGTAATATTTCATATAGACCAATGATGGGGGAATTCTTATTATATAAAGATGGAATCTTATTTGGTGGTATATATGATGATAGATTATTAATTAAAATTACAAAAAATAATAAGAAATATAATATGGAAGAATCTATACCATATCCTGGTGCTAAACATATGTATTTAGTGAATGAAATAGATAATTCAATATTATTAAAAGAAATAATAGAAGTAACATATAATGATTTAAAGTAATTAGGTTTATTTTAAAGAATAATCCACGAATTGTTTTCTCAAGTTGAGACGGTATGCTCCTTATCTTTAGGAGTGCTCTACAAATATAGACCAGTTTTTTAAGGCGTCATAAAAATAATATGATGCTTTTTTATTGAATGAAAATAAGTTTTGAGATATAATAATATTGAAATAAAATATTTCTATTTTGTGAGGTGATAATGTGATATACGAATATATAATTAATAATTTTAAAAAAGGGGAACCAATATTTCTAAATGAAATTCCTGGTTCATCAAAAGAAGTTATTAGACAAGAAATGAAAAGATTAACTGATGAAGGCAAATTGGAAAGATCCTATAATGGTGTATATTTTATACCATATAGGACAATATTAGGTACTAAAGGTAAAATATCAATTGATAATTTTATTGAAAAGAAGTATTTAAAGACTGGTGGATTTTTAACAGGCGTTTCATTAGTAAATAAATATGGTTTTACTTCACAAAATCCTAGTGTGTACGAAATACGCTCAAATGCGGCTACAACCAAGCAAAGAAAAATGGAAATTGATGGTAACAATCTTATTATTTATAAGCCAGTATCTCTTATTACAAAAGAAAATATTAGAGAATTAGAGTTTTTAGATTTAATGTCTATAATTGATAAGTATTCAGAATTAAGTGGTGAAGAATACAAAAGAAAACTAAAGGAATATGTAAATAATGTAGATATTAATTTTAATGTTGTCAAAGAATATATTTCTTTATTTCCAGCAGTTGTTTACAAAAACATATATGAAGGTGGTTTAATGAATGAGTTGGTATAAGAACTATAAAACTGAATGGAAACAAATAATTGAAACTGTTGCTTCCGAAATAAAAAAAAGTAATGTAATTGTTGAAAAAGATCTAATTCAATCGTTATTTCTTTATGAATTATCTAAGGAAGAACTACCTTTAGTTTTTAAAGGTGGTACGTCATTATCAAAGATTTATGGGATAATTGATAGGTTTTCAGAAGATATAGATTTATCAATGAATAAAAAGCCTACAGATAGTGAAAAAAGAAAATCTTATGAAATAATAATGAATATATCAAATGAACTTGGATTAAAATTGTCAAATCCAGATATGATAAAGACAAGATATAATTACAATAAATATGTATTTACATATGAATCATTATTTAGTAAGGATAGATTAGAAATAATTATTGAAACAAGTTATTATCAAAGTGTGTATACAGTAGAAAAACATCAAGTTAATTGCTATATTGGAAGTTTTTGTAAAAAGAATAATATCAAATTACCAATTCCATTTATCCCTGATTTTGAAATTAGTGTTCAAACGCTAGAAAGAACATTTATAGATAAAGTATTTGCAATATGTGACTATAAAATAGAAAATATGGAAGATAGAGATTCTAGACACTTATATGATATAGCTAAAATGTTACCACTTATTACATTTGATGAAAAATTAGACAAGCTAATTGATGATGTTAGAGATGAAAGAATGAGTTCTAAAAACAATCCATCTGCGAGTTTAGAATATAATATCAATGATATGCTAAAAGAAATTATTGATAAAAGATTTTATGAAAGAGATTATAATTTTGTAACAAAGAAATTGTTATATGAAGAATATTCGTATGAGAAAGCGATAAACAATGGTATTAGTAAAATATTAAGAACAAATGTTTTTGATTACAAAAAATAATTGAAATTTTTGGAAATACTTAATAATGATAATTTTAACCGCGTCGGATTCGATGCGTTTAAACTAGAATCTGGTAAAAATTAATTTGTTATGACTCCGACAAAATGGATTAGTAAAACAAATGCTATTTGTATGAAAATAAAATCAGGGAAATATGGTGGAGGAACATTCGCTCATAGAGATATAGCTCTTGAATTCGCAAGCTGGATTTCACTTGAAGTTAAGTTACCTTTAATATAATCTAGGTAATTGTTTGTGTGAATATAATAAGAAAAATATATTTTTTAACATCTAGTTTAAATACTAGGTGTTTTTTTTATGTTAAAAAGACAGCAAAATAAGTTAACAAATTATTATTTTATTAACATTTTAATTCAATCTATTGAAATTTAATAATAGTTAGTATAAACTAACTTATGTGTTAACGGTGTTAACTAGGAGCTGATTTTATGAATACTAAAGAACTTATATTACAAATAGCAAAAGAAGAATTTATCAATAAAGGTTTTGAAAAAACATCACTGAGAGATATAGCTAAAAAATGTCATATTTCGCCAACTGCAATATATAGACATTTTTTGAATAAGGAAGATATTTTTAAAGAAATAATGAAACCACTATTTGATTATTTTAAAGAAATGACAGATATGATTGAAAAAGAGGATTATAAATTTTTAATGGATAATAATCCATCAAATGTATGGGCTTATGAGCAAGGTGGCAATTTTATTTTTAATTTTCTATTTGGAAAATATAAGGATTTAGTAAAATTGATTGTTAAAGAAAGAAAAGATTTATTTAAAAAATATATTATTGATTATGAATTTAATATCAGTAATAAGTATTTTAATGAAATGAAGAAATATAATTATACAATTAAAAAATTTAATCAAACATCATTCAAAATAATTCTAGATTCATATCTAGAGGCATATTTGAATTTATTATATTTAGATGATGTTAAATTGAAGGAAGTGAGTGAAGAAATTAATAATTTTTATACTATTGGATTTAGAAATTTATTTGGTTTTTAGGAGGAGATTATGGAAAAGAAAAAAAGAGGGTTGCTTGCGATACTATTTGATTATGCAGGTAAAAAGAAAAAGTATTACACATTTAGTATTACTTCAGCACTTATATCAGTTGCGTGTGGCATAATTCCATTTTATTTTATTGCTGATATAATCAATAAATTAATTGATGGAAATCGTGATTTTAATAATTATCTAATTGATATTATTATGCTTTTAGTATTATTCCTATTAAAAGGAGCATTCCATATAATATCTACAAGCTTGTCACATATTGCTGCATTTCAAACTATTAAAGGTGTAAGAAAAAGAGCTACTGATGCGTTGGCATTTGCTTCCTTAGGTGATGTTAAAAAGCATAGCTCTGGTTCACTTAAAAATACATTATGTGAAAGAATTGATTCAACTGAAACAACACTAGCTCACGTAATACCAGAGGTTACAGCAAATATCATTGGCTTTTTTGCGACAGTAATTTATTTAATGATATTAAATTGGCAAATGGGACTTATTTCATTAATTACATTAGTAATAGGTATTTTAGCTTATATGACAATGTCAATTGGATATCAAAAATATTACACTAATACAATTAATAAAACAAAGGCATTAAATGATACAGCAGTTGAATATATAAATGGTATAGAGGTAATTAAAGCATTTGGTAAAAGTGAGGTATCATATAACAAATTTAAAAAGGCAGCTAAGGAAGGCGCAGATTGCTTCATCGATTGGCAAAGACATTGTAATATTGCATTTACAATAGCTATGACTATTGCACCATATACAATGCTTGCTATATTACCACTTGGAGGTCTTTTATATTATTACAATGTAATTAGCTTAAATATATTTATTATATCAATATTAATGTCAATTGGCTTAATAGCACCACTTATTAATGCGATTGGACATGTTGATGATATTGCTAAAGCAAAAACAATATTTGCTGAAATTGATGAAATCGTATCAATTAAAAAATTAGATAGACCTAATGTAAGTAAAGCTAGCCCTAAGGATTCTAGTATCTTACTTAAAAATGTATCATTTGGATATGATGAAAAAGAAGTATTACATGATATTAATTTAAATATAGAGAGTGGAAGTCAAATAGCATTAGTCGGACCTTCAGGTGCAGGTAAATCAACTATCGCAAAGCTTATTGCTTCACTTTGGGATCCTACTAAAGGTGAAATATTAATTGGTGGAGTAAATATAAAAGATTTATCCTTTGAGGATTATAACAATATGGTTTCTTATGTATCTCAAAATAATTATCTATTTAATATATCTATTCTTGAAAATATAAGAATAGGTAATTTAAATGCTACAGATGAAGAGGTAATTGAGGTATGTAAGAAATGTGGAGTACATGATTTTATCATGGGACTTGAAAATGGATATAATACGATTGTTGGTGATGCAGGATCTCATCTATCTGGAGGAGAGCGACAAAGAATATCAATTGCTCGCGCAATGATGAAGGATTCTAAAATTGTTATTTTAGATGAAGCTACAGCTTACACAGACCCAGAAAATGAATCAGTAATACAAAAATCAATATCAGAATTAATAAGAAATAAAACAGTAATAGTTATTGCTCACAGATTATCAACAATAATTAATAGTGATGATATCATATTAGTTAATGATGGAAAGATAGAAAATCATGGAAAGCATAAGGAATTGCTTGAAAAATCTGTTCTATATAAGAATATGTGGGAAGCTCATATAGAAGCAAAGGATGGTGATTTAAATGCTTAAAATGTTAAAAATGTTTTTCTCATTTTGTGATAAAAAGGAAAGAAGACAATTCTATTTAGCAATTGTTTTAACAGTATTGATGGGATTATGTGAAGCTGCAAAGCTTCCAGCTATATGGTATTTATTTAAAAATATATTTGAAAATACATTAACATTAAATGTAATATTAATTTCATTTCTAATAATGCTAATACCAGTGATTTTATCAATGGTATTTAGATATATGTCTACAATGCTACAGGTTAAAGCAGGATATAGAACTGCGGCAAATAAAAGAATAGAAATAGCTAAGCATTTAAGATATGTACCTATGGGTTATTTTAATAATAATTCATTAGCTTATATAACTTCAGTTACAACAAATACTATGGAGCATTTATCAGATATTGCAACAAGAGTAGTAATGCTTGTTACAACAGGATTAATTAATACAATTATTGTTGTATTATCATTATTTTTCTTCGATTATAGAGTAGCTTTAGTAGCTCTTTTAGGTGTAATAATATTTCTATTATTTAATACATTAATGAAATATTTAGGTAAGAAATTTGCACCAGAAAAGGAGAAAGCCGATATTGGTGTATTATCTAATATCTTAGATTATGTCTTAGGTATTTCAGAGGTTAAATCATATAATTTATATGGTAGATATTCTAAAAGATTAAATGAAGCGAATGAATATGCATCTAAGGTATATACTAAAGCGGAAATGAAGATGATCCCAGTTGGAACAATTCAAACATATATAACAAGATTAATTGGTGTCTGTATGACTATTGTTGCGATTATATTATTCATAAATGGATATAATGGTTTAGCAACTACAATGACTGTAATTATTGCAAGCTATATCATTTATGCAAGCCTAGATTCAATGGGAACATTTAGTGCACTAGCTAAGATAATTGAAAGATGTGTAGAAAGAGGTAATGAAATATTATCTATTGAAACAATGGATATTGATGGTAAGGATTTAATAGCTAATACATCAAATATAGAATTAAATAATATTTCATTTTCATATGATAAGAAAAAGATTATTGATGATGTCACATTAAATATAAAAGAAAAATCAAAGGTAGCATTTGTAGGTCCTTCAGGATCAGGTAAAACAACAATATGTCATTTAATGGCAAGATTTTGGGATGTAGATAACGGAGAGGTTTTACTAGATAATAAAAATGTTAAGGAATATAGTATTAATTCTTTAATGAATAATTTTACATTTGTATTCCAGAATGTATATTTATTTAATGATACAATTTTAAATAATTTAAGAATTGCTAAAGAGGATGCTAGTGAAGAAGAAATTAAAAATGCATTAAAACTAGCATGCTGCGAATTTGTATATGATCTTCCTAATGGTATAAATACAGTTATAGGAGAAGGAGGATCTACATTATCAGGTGGTGAATTACAAAGATTATCTATTGCAAGAGCAATATTAAAGGATTCTAATATTGTTATATTAGATGAAGCAACAGCTAATATAGATCCTGAAAATGAAGAAAAATTAATTAAAGCAATTGATTCATTAACAAATAATAAAACAGTTATTATGATAGCTCATAGATTAAAAACTGTTAGAAATTGCGATAATATTTTTGTTATCGATAATGGTAAAATTGTTGAATCAGGTAACCATGAAGAGTTGATGAAAAATGATGGAATCTATAAGAAATTTGTAACAGATAGAAAAGAAGCAGTAAGCTGGAAAATATAATTAAAAGAAATTAAAGCCTAGAACTATATGATAAATCTCATATGCTTTAGGCTTTATTATTTAAATACATATTACTATAATTATTTGTGATTGAATAATAGTAATACTAGAATAGTATTAAAAATAATGATAAAATAATAATATAAATTGCAGTTTTAAAATTCAATTATTCACAATTATTTATCTATTTAACTCATTTTATTATTAATATATTATTAATATAAAAAAATGATATAATATTAAAAAAATGGAGGTATCCTTATGAAAAAGAAAATTATTAATTCAATTATTGGATTATCTATTGCAGGTGCTTTTGTAGCATGCTTAGCATCATGTGATAATAATCAACAAGGAAGTACAACAAATATACCTAATACAGATTCAACTCCAAATACTAACACAGATCCTACTGTAAGTACGACAACTGGTGATGGTAAACAGGAAGAAACAAAATACACTATTGAATTTGATTCTAATAGAGGCTCTAGTGTAGCTTCAGCTGAGGTTACTGAAAACTCTTTAGTTAATAAACCTGCTGATCCAGTTAGAGATGACCTAGAATTTGAAGGATGGTATTTAGGCGATTCATTATATGATTTTAATACACCAGTTAAATCTGATATAACATTAAAGGCTAAATGGAAGGGCGCTAATGTTAATTTAGGTGGTATAGGATTTAATTCAGAATCAGTTCATGAAGAAATGTTTGGATTTAAAGATAGCTATTTAGAAGGAGATTCATCAGTATTTAATAAGAATTTAGCTATATATTTATATGGCGCTTCAGTAGCAAATGATGGCTCTTCAAGCGTAGCTGATTTCTTTACAAATTCAGGATTTGATAATGCTACAACTTATCCTACAACTGAACAAAGCTTTGATGATATTTCATATACAATAGCTACTAAGAAAGCAAAAGATGTAACATATATTGTGGCTTCAGTTAGAGGTATGGGATATACAACTGAATGGGCATCTAATTTTGATATTGGAACTGAAGGAAACCATCAAGGATTCTCTGTTGCTGCAGCACATGTAATTGAAGATGTTAATAAAGTAATTAATTCTACAGAAGGTAATATAAAGCTTGCATTAACAGGATATTCTAGAGGTGGAGCTGTTGCTAATTTAGTGGCAGATACATTAATTAGCCTAGAAAATAAGAAAATAGATAATAAAGATATTTATGCATATACATATGAAGCTCCTAAAGGCATTTTAAAGGGCGATAGAGATATAGCATATAAAAATGTATTTAATATCATTAATGAAGCAGATTTAATTACTGCAGTAGCACCTGAACAATATGGATTCTTTAGATGTGGTAAAGATATTAATATTTATAAGGCAGATTTAGATTCAATATTAGCTGCTTATGATGAAAAATTAGTTTTACCTGAATTTGCTAAAGTTGGTGGCGTATTTGAAAGTGACGAAACTATTAAGAATTTCCTTATTAATTATTTGATAAGCTATGATAATAGTGATGAACCAGAAAAAATGCTAGCAACAAGAGAACAATATACTAATAATTATTCTCCAACATTACAATTTGTTTTCTCTAAGATTGTATTTGGATTAAAAGCTGATACAAAGGATGCTTTAATAGCTGATTTGACAGCGGATAAAGATAGTGTTGCAACTAAAGTCCTTGGATTAATTACAGATGCTAATAAATTATATAATTATTTAAAGCCATTTTTAGATGAGGATGGAATTGAATATAATGATGATGAATTTAAAGCTGCATGTAATAAGGCTGTAGATTTCCTTACGGGACCTGCTGCGGCTATAGTATTTTCACTAGCTGCTCAAGAAGGTAGAAATGATCTTTTAAGATCTGTTTCAATGCATTTCCCAGTTGTAAATTACGTTTTATTAAAGAATTATACTCCTAGTAAATAATTTAAAATACTTTTATTTAAAAATAATATTAAATAGGTATCACTTAGTGGTATAATATTGATATGAATTTTAAAAAGAGGTATAGTTTATGAAAGTTAAAAACGTTGATTTTGAAACATATTTAAGAAATTATCCTGATGATAAAGGATATTTTGGGAAATATGGTGGAGCTTATATTCCTGAGGAATTAAAACCAGCATTTGAAGAAATAACAAATGCTTATCAAACAATTTGTCATTCTTCACAATTTATTAATGAATTAAGAAGAATTAGAAAGGAATTCCAAGGAAGACCTACTCCAGTATATCATTGCGAAAGATTATCTAAATATTGCGGTGGAGCTCAAATTTATCTAAAGAGAGAAGACCTAAATCATACAGGTGCACATAAAATTAATCACTGTATGGGCGAAGGCTTATTAGCTAAATTCATGGGCAAGAAAAAAATAATAGCTGAAACAGGTGCAGGACAGCATGGTGTTGCCTTAGCTACTGCAGCAGCATATTTTGGATTAGAATGCGATATTTACATGGGAGCTGTAGATATTAAAAAGCAAGCACCAAATGTATCTAGAATGAAATTGTTAGGAGCTAATGTAATTGAGGTTACAGATGGTCAACAAACATTAAAGGAAGCAGTTGATGCAGCATTTGCAGCATATTTAAGAGAATATAAAGATTGTATATATTGTATTGGTTCTGTAGTAGGACCACATCCATTCCCATTAATGGTTAGAGATTTCCAATCAGTAGTAGGTTATGAAGCAAAAGATCAATTTAAAGAAATGACTGGTTTATTACCTGATGTTGTTTGTGCATGTGTTGGTGGTGGATCAAATTCTGCAGGTATGTTCATTCCATTTGTTAATGAGCCAGTTGACATCGTAGGTGTTGAGCCATTAGGACGTGGAAAAGAAAGAGGAAACCATGCAGCATCAATTACATATGGTACTGAAGGCATTATGCATGGATTTAATTCATTAATGCTAAAGGATGAAAAAGGAGAGCCTGATTTAGTATATTCAGTTGCTTCTGGTCTTGATTATCCATCAGTTGGTCCTGAACATGCATTCTTACATGATATAGAAAGAATAAAATATGATACTGTATCTGATGATGAAGCATTAGAAGCATTCTTTACTTTATCAAGATTAGAAGGTATTATTCCAGCTATTGAATCAGCTCATGCTGTGGCATACGCAATGAGATTAGCTAGAACACAAAAGAAGACAGGTACTATTCTTGTAAATCTATCTGGTAGAGGTGACAAGGATATGGATTATGTCATTGAAAAATATGGACTTGATTGGTTAGAAAAGCATAATATTAAGCTTTAATCAGTTATTTATGAAGACGCATTTCTATGCGCCTTTTCTTTTTACCTATTTATATATGTAATATATCTTACACATACTCGAATTATGTAATAATTCTTAAAAAAGCGTTTACATCTCTTTTGAAATGTATTATAATTCGATTGAGGTTTGATTTTATGAAAAAAATTATTTTAGGTTTTGTTCTATTTTCAATGTTAATATTATCTAGCTGTAATAATATTACTACCAATAATGATAGTAATACAAAAGCTTCAACAACAGAATTAGAAGTATCTACTAATACTAATTCAAATGAAGCAGAAATTCTTAATGGTGATACAACTTCAGAAAAAACTGAAAATGTGACACCAAATAAAGACGAAGATGATATTAAACAAGCATCAAATGGTGATTCATCACCAAATGATGGACAGTGGAGCGAACCTTTATTTTTTTAATAAGGAAAGGAAAAAGAAATGAAAAAATATATTAAACCAATTATTGAAGATGAAAATATTGAGATTGAAGATGTAATTGCACAATCAAACTTACAAAATGCTGGTGGATTAAATAACTGGAATCCATCAAACGATCCAAATGCAGAAGAATTTCCAAGTGTCTAAGGAGGTTACAATATGAAAAAGAAAAGAATTATAATAGCTTCTATTTTAGGAGCAACCTCTTTAATAGCAGGTGCTGCCGCAACAACTATTCTAATAACAGATAATTTTAATAACAAAATTCAAGAAAAAGAAATAGGATCATTAGATGAAAGTGTTGTTGCAGAAGATGATATCTTTGGCAATGGTATAATGTCTTTAATTGCTGATAAGCCAGTTAAAAGAACTGAAAATAATACACAAAGTCAGCTTGTTAAACCAATGATTGGTAGACAATATTATATTAATGATGGAAAAATATCAATTAGATTTTTTGCAGCAATTTCTGAGCTTGATGTAAATGCAGTATGGACTAGAACTTTATATAATGCGGATGGAAGTGTAAATAATGCATTATCTACATCAACTAAAACATCAACAGTAGCATATACATCATTATCATATTATGATCATACAAATGGAGAAAATGCCATTTTAAATGCGACAGATGTTAAAGCAGAGGATGGAACAAATCCATATAAATATTTTGTTATTTATACAATAAAAAATATTCCTATATCTGATTATGAAAATTGTTCAATTGATGCAAATCTAGAAATATCAAATGATAATGGAGTAATAGCTTCAAAGACTGGTTCAGTTAAGACAAATACAACAGCTGCCATGTCTTCATATACTCTGGATTTAGATTTTGATAATACATATCCGGGTGAAGGTACAGCTGCAGGTAATCAATCATATATTAATGGTAAGGTTAAAACAATATATTCAGAAAATGAATCATTTTCAAGTGATAATTTAGTTGTTTTATTAAAAGGTAATAAGGTAGATAATCCTAATATTACAGGCTTTAGCAATGACTTAGGAAAGCATTCAATTGTTGTAAGTACAGCTAATGCTTCAGCAACTTATGATGTTTATGTTTTAGCTACAGATTCTGCATATCAAGATGCTAAAAACAATTATGTTGTAACAGTTGATCAGTCATATGCTGGTACAATTGGTGCCGTAGATGGCGATAATGGTAATATGTTTACAACAATATCTCAAGCTTTAGAATTTTTACAAAATTCCGAATTTGTTCCTACAAATGCAAAAAAAATACTAAATATAAGCGCTGGTTATTATTTTGAAAAATTAGAAATAACAACACCTAATTTAACTATTAAAGGCGCAGGCACTATAGCAAAAGGTACTTATTCATCAGATGAAAATTATAATGCAGCTGATTATGCTGCATCAACAATTATCGAATATGATACATTATATGGAGTTGTAGATACAAATGGCTTTACACATACAACTGATTCAACTCAAACAGTAGCAGTTAGAGATAGTGCAGTAAATTGTCAAATTGAAGGAATTGTTATATCTAATAAATGGAATTGTAAAGAATATTTTGATTTAAACAATATATCTAACGAGCATAGAGCATTAGCTTTACTTGTTCAATCTGATAGATTTATCATGAAAAATTCTGCATTACTTGGATATCAAGATACATTAGAATTATTCACAGGTAGACAATATTTCAATAATTGTTATATTTCAGGTGCAACAGATTTTATATTTGGAACTAACAATACTACAATGTTTGAAGAATGTGAAATTCATTCAATTAATAGCGGCTATGTTAACGCATTTAAAGGCTGTAATAAAGGCGCTAGTGATTATGTAGAATATGGAGCAATTTATAATAATTGTAATTTTACAGCAAATTCAGATGTAGCCTCTGGAAGTGTTTCAGTAGCAAGACCTTGGGACGAATATTCAGCTGTAGCAGTAGTTAATTCTAGTATTGGCGGACATATTTCAACTTCTCCATATGCAGGAGGAACTAGTGGTACTAGATATGTTTCAATGAATTCTACACCAGATAATGCTAATGTAAAATTTGTTGAATATAATAATAATGGTGCTGGTGCAATTTCAGAAAGTCAAAAAGGTGTTACAATTTTAACAGAAGAGGCTGCCGCAAATTATACAAATTATTCAGTAGTGTTTGGAAAATTTAATGGTGGATTATCATATTCATTTGCTTGGAATCATAAAGCTGATCCTGTAATTGAAAATAATATAACATTTAAAGTAAATGGTAATTATAATAGTTCAAATGTAGTTGATTTAACAGAATTTACATCAACAGAAGTTAAGACTGATACAGTTGGCTTCAAAGGTAAGATTAAAATTAGTGTTAAAGCTAAATCATTAATTGAAATTAATGGTTATGATGGCTATGTTAATTTTACAGTAGATGGTAAAAATGTTATCACTAATTCAGTATTCTATTATGAAAATGCAGGAACATTAGTAATTGATACAGGAACTAAAACAAGTTATATAAAGTCAATTAAAATATATGAAAATATCGAATCTCAGGATGAAATAGAATTAAAATCTATTTCAGTTCTAGGACAACCAACAACTGATTTTGTTATTGGAGATACTTGTGACTTAAGTTCATTGGTAGTAAAAGCATATTATACAGACGGTACTTATGCGGAAGTTGACAATTATACAACAAATGCAAATGAAGTAATTGATTCAAATCAAACTGGAACATATACTGTAACAGTAACATTTACAGAAGGAACTATTTCTAAGACAGCTTCATTTGACGTTGCATATGTTGCGGTAATAAATAATACAATAACAGAAACTACAGGATTTACATTTAAAGGTAAAAATTATACAGGTGAAAATGTTAAAAATTTAAATGATGGCTCATATAATACTCAGCTTGTATCAGGTACAGTAGAGAAAGTAACATTTGATACAGATGGTTCAAATGGTACTAATAACTGGTTAAAATTTAATTCTGGAAATACTATATCATTATCAGTTTCTGAACCATGTATGTTAAATATTTGTTTCTATAATGGTAATAATAATTCTAAGGTTGAATTAGGAGATGAAGTATTATCTATATATGCAACTGAAGGTTCTGGTGATAAAACTAAATATTCATATGCAATAAAAACTGCTGGAGATATTACAATAACATCAACAAGCAATGGTTACATTGGATATTTTGAAGTAGTATTTGGTGCGACATTTGCTATAGATACTAATACATCATTAGTTTTAGCTAATACTAATACATCATTAGTTTCTGCAGTAGGTGAATCAGGTAAAGTTGAAGGAAATAAAATAACATATGATAATTTTGTTTTAGATGCTACAACTGGTAAGATTGGATTAAACGCAGATAATATTCAATTTAATGCTGGGACAAAAATATTATTTACAGTTGAAGCAGGAGCAACTGTTCAAGTAACTGGCTATCCTGGTAATTATGCATATTCTATAAATGGAGTAGAAGCAACTCGAGAAGTATCATCAATTACTGTTGATACAAGAACTGATATTATAGTATTGGCTACTGGAAATAAATATTTGAAACAAATAGATATAAGCTATCCTACTTATTTAAACTCAACAGTATATTTTGGAACAAGCAATAGACCAAATGAAGATGAAATTAGTATTCAAAGCTCAAAAGGCCAGGTTGGTGATATAGCAGTTGATGCTACATCAGGGAAATTATCTAATAGTGGAAGAACTGATAAATGGGCTCAAATAAATAGTGGCACATCATTAGAATTTAATGTAGCTGCTGGTTCATTAGTTTCATTTGAACTATATGATACTAATTTTGAATATACAATTAATGGTGGAAAAGCTATAGCAGTTACATCAACAAAGGAATCATTTATGGTTTTAACAAGTAGTAAAATTATTTTAACTGCAAAAGCTAACACTTATATTTCTAGTGTTTCAGTAAAAACAATTTCTATAATTGATTCAAATACTACTATAAGCTTTGGCGAAGATGGAAATTATAATGATTTAAGCTCTATTGCTATTACTGCAACTATTTCAGATAATGGTACTAATAATAGTAAAATAACTGGTGGAAACATTGTATTTAATGTTAAAGCTGGTGCTAATGTAGAAATATATGGAAATTATAGAGTAGATTTTACTGTTAATTCTGAGGATCCTATTTCAGGTTTAACAGGTGAATTAAATCAATCTAAATTCAATTATTCATTTACAGAGGATTCTACAGTTACAATTGTTTGTGGATCTAATAACTATTTCTATTCTATTAAGATAACTTATTAATATAGTTTATTACCTGTTTTTTCTCCGGACGTATAAGATTAAACTCTTATGCGTCCTTTCTTTTTAATTAATAATAACTATGCTATACTAATAATAGAAAGATAGAGGAAAAGATTATGAAGCTAATTCATTTTATTTACAACAACAAAGAAAATATTGGTATATTAGATAACAATGATAACATTAAAATATTAGATGTATCTAATTTTGATGAATTAATAAATAAATATTCATTAAATGATTTAAAAGAATTAAATAATAAATTAATTAATACAATAAAAAGAAATGAAATAAAACCATTACCTTTTATTTCAAATTCTAAATACGATATCATTTGCGCTGGAATGAATTATTATTCTCATAAAGAAGAATGTGTAAATGTAGGAGTAGATAAAAAGGATAGAACCGCAAGTGTATATTTTTCTAAAAGAGCTACTAATATAATCACTTCAGGTGATATTATTGATAGGCATTCTGATATAACAAATGAATGTGATTATGAAGGTGAATTAGGAGTCATACTATATAAGGACATATATAAAGCAAATAAAGAAGAAATATATGATTCTATATTTGGATATGTAATAATAAATGATGTATCAGCTAGAGATTTACAAAGATTACATCAACAATATTATTATGCAAAATCTCTAGATACATATACAGTAATGTCTGAAATATTAGTTACTAAAGATACATTTAATAATTATCATAATTTAAATATTAAAACATATATAAATGATGAATTAAGACAAAATGATAATACATCTAATATGATTTATTCTATTGAAGATATGTTAGAAGAATTATCAAAAGGAATAACATTAAAAGCTGGAACTATATTATCTACTGGTACACCTTCAGGTGTAGGAATGGGATTTAATCCACCATTATATTTAAAAGAAAATGATAAGATAAGAATAGAAATAGAAAATATAGGAATATTAGAAAATATATGTAAATAATTATCTATTATATTGAAATTTTAATGGTTTAATTGAATTATTTCAAAATTTCAAATATAATAAAAATATAAATAATCATATTTATAATTTTATTGTAGTTTGGAGGTTATAAAATGGGAAAGGTGTATTTAGATTGGAAAACTGCCTATGATTTCATTGAAGATGCTTTTGTAGGATATGGTGTTCCAAGAGAAGATGCTAAAATATGTACAGACGTATTATTAGAATCAGATAAAAGAGGTATTGAATCACATGGATGCAATAGATTTAAGCCTATTTACATTGATAGAATAGTTGATGGTATTCAAAATCCTATTACTAATTATGAAATCATAAAAGAAACAGAAACAACAGCTGTTGTTGATGGACATGATGGAATGGGTCAGGTAATTGGATATAAATCAATGAAGCTTGCTATAGAAAAGGCAAAGAAATATGGTATGGGTATGGTTGTAGTAAGAAATTCATGCCACTATGGTATTGCAGGATATTATGCAACTATGGCAACTAAGGAAGGATGTATAGGTATCACAGGTACTAATGCTAGACCTAGTGTTGCACCGACATTTGGAGTTGAAGGTATGTTTGGAACAAATCCTTTAACTATAGGTATTCCTACTGATGAAAAATTTGATTTTATTTTAGATTGTGCATCATCTATTACTCAAAATGGTAAAATTGAATATTATGAAAGAATCGGAGAAGATGTTCATCCAGGAACAATCGTTGGTCTTGATGGAGAGCCAGTTACTGGAGATGCAGGTGTTGCACTTAAAAAAATAAGAAGTGGAGAAGCTGCATTAACTACACTTGGTGGTATTGGAGAAGCTCTAGGTGGATATAAAGGATTTGGATACGCACTTGCAGTTGAATTATTATCTGCATCATTACAGGATGGCAATTATGGTAAAGATTTAAATGGTAAGGATGCAAATGGCAAAAAGGTTCCATATCATTTAGGACATTTCTTTATAGCTATTGATACAAACCATTTCTTGGGCGAAGATTTATGCCGTAAAAAATCAGGTGATATAATTCGTAAAATAAGAGAATCTAAAAAAGCACCTGGTGCTGAAAGAATCTATACAGCAGGAGAAAAGGAATATTTGGTATGGCAAGATAGAAAAGATAAGGGTGTACCTATTTCTGAGCCAGTACAAAAGGAAATGTCTGCAGTTAGAGATTCATTAAAATTAAATTATGTTTTCCCATGGGAAAAATAAAAGGAGTATTATATGTTAAACGGAATTGAATTATTTAAATTTAAATTTGACTCATCAACTACAAGCTTTATAAATGTATATAAGCTAATAGTTGAAATACTAAAGAATGATTATAATATCGATAATAATCAATATTTCTTAGAATTTATTGATTATAATGATAATTATTATTTCTATACCTTAAAGGCTTCAAAAAAGGATTCATTACCTGAAGACTTAAGATTATGGGCATTTGATAAAGAAAACTTATTTTTAGTATCTGAATCTTTTAAAAAGGCAGAATTATTATCTGAATTTAAAAAGACTGAAAGAGACACTAAATTTAATGTTAAGTTTTTAGATTTAGAAGCTAAAAAGTAATAATTGATTGGAAAGTGCTATTTTTTGGCACTTTTTTTATTTTTTTTAATTTCTTTTCCAAAATTTCATGATTTCCTGACTATTATTATATAGAGGTGAAAAAAGAAACATGAAAAAGGATATCTTAGAAAGAAAATATTTTAGAGATAACAAGAGGTTTGCCAGCATATTTAATTATGTATTACATGACGGTAAACCAGTAATTGAAGAAGACAAATTAGTAGAGCTAGATACTAATTTGATTTCTACAAATCCTATTTTGACAAATAGAGAAAGGGATGTATTTAAAAAGGCTGTAATAAAGACCGATGGAAAACAATCATATTTATTATTAGGAATTGAAAATCAAACAAGAGTAGATAAGAATATGGTATTTAGGAATATGTTATATGATGCATTATCATATATCCAACAAACCCAAAATATTGAAAATAATAATAAAAATGGTAAAATAAAGGTGAATAGAATAAACCCTGTAATAACATTAGTAATCTATTATAGCCATAAGAAATGGAATGGCAAAAGAGATTTATATTCAATGTTAGAAATAAAGGATGAGAATCTAAAGAAATATATATCAAATTATAAATTAAATTTGATAGAGCCATATAGTATGACTGAAGATGATTTATCAAAACTAGATAAAGATTTAAGAATACTACTAGGAATGATAAAGAACTCAGGAGATGTAGAAAAACTAGAAAAATATGTGTTAAATAATGAAATATTTAAACATGTAGGTATTGATACAGCAGTATTATTAAATGAAATAATAAATGCTGGATTAAAAATTGAAGAAGGAGATGAAATAAATATGTGTAAAGCAATAGAGGATTTAAAGGCTGAAGGAAGAGCAGAAGGTAGAGCTCAAGGTAGAAATGAAGGAATAGCTGAAGCAACAAGAACATATATAAAGACAATGAAGAATAATGGTGCAACAGAGGAAATGATTGCAAAATTATTATCATTAGACATTAACTATGTTAAGAAAGTATTAGCATAAGAAAGAGATGAAATAAATATGTGTAAAGCAATAGAAGATTTAAAGGCACAAGGTAGAGCAGAAGGAAGAAACGAAGGAATAGCAGAAGGCGAAGCAAGAGGTAAAGCTGAAGAAAGAGCAAATAACATAAAGACAATGAAGAATAATGGAGCAACAGAGGAAATGATTGCAAAATTATTATCATTAGACATTAACTATGTTAAGAAAGTATTAGCATAAGAATAATATTACACGACTCGATTTATTTTTGATAAATTGAGTTTTTTTTTACACTTAAACCCTCTTTTCAGTATTTATTCTCATCCTTTTTTGAAATTTGATAATTGTTTGATTATAATTGCAAACAAAAAAAATTAAGCAGGACTACTCATTATTTTTGAAGTGGTACCAATTTAGTAGACAATAAAATAAAAAAGGGTACTAAGATAATTTCATAAGAAATAAAATATGGTTACTAACAAATAATAAGTTGGTAACCATTTTTATATGAAAGG
>Ga0247611_10003901_pt1 | contig 21439 bp, 15 predicted proteins | sample 177DNAGHGhighgp2_FD_192422 | JGI IMG/M metagenome (GOLD analysis project Ga0247611, IMG submission 192422) | Sheep rumen microbial communities from Palmerston North, Manawatu-Wanganui, New Zealand - 1770 DNA GHGhigh gp2 | ecosystem: Host-associated > Mammals > Digestive system > Stomach > Rumen... | reverse complement strand
TGTTAAAACTACTCAAGTTGGATTAATAAATTTATTTACAATTGGCGCTCCTGCATTTTTACTTTCTCAGGTTGCAAATAAAGATATCATTAAAGGTAGATTTATTACAAACACATTATCAATAGCTATTCCTGCCGGTGTAACTGATGCAGTAATGGTAGCATTAATGTATTTTATAGGAATTAATAATGGACTAAGCTTAGAAGAAATATCTACAGCTTCTACATTAATTATGGGTACAGTTGGTATTTTGATTTTAATTAAAGTGTCTCATCCATATACAAAATATAAAGTTAGTGTTACTATTTTATGTATTTTAGGATTGGTTTTAAATTTTGTAATTGCGTTCTTTATTCCAATTTTTAAATATTATTATGACTTCGTTCATTTACCAATTAAAGGATGGGTAATATTTGGAATACTAGCATTTATTTCAATTCTAATGTATATATTATTAGATTATTTAATTAAATGGTTTGGAAGAAAAACAAAAGCTTTAGATAAAATATTTAAATAAAAAATAAATTGGATAAAAATCTTTTAAAGAAATTTATCCAATTTTTTTTAAAAAATATAATTAATAGAACATATCTAATTTAACTTTATTAGCTTTTTCAATACCTTCTAAATACTCAACTATTTTATATGCAAAAACAAGTGAACTACCTGCGCCTCTTCCTGTAATAAGGTTTCCGTCTATAGTTGCATCTTCACCTGTAAATGTACCACCAAAGTCTTCATTCATAGGAGGGAAGCATGTATATTTTTTATCTTTTAATAATCCTAAATGACCTAAAATTGTTGGAGTTGCACATATGCAGGCTAACGCCTTATTTTTGATAAAATAATGTATTAAATTTAAATAATCATAATCATCTTGATTTTTAAGATATTGAGGACCACCAGGTAATACAACTAAATCATATGTTGAATAGTCAAGATCACTTAAGATATTTAAATTAGATAGATGAATTCCATGACTTCCAACACATTCATTTTTCTTAGATGCGATAGTTACATCATAACCTGATCTTTTTAAAACATCGTATGGATTAATTGTTTCACTTTCTTCAAATAAATCATTAATTACAAATAAAATTTTCATATAAATCTTTAGTAAATATTCTCCTTTTCTTATCTATATTATATATTAAAAATTTTAAATTATGATATAATATGCAAGTAATAAGGAGAATATTTATGATTAAAGATATTATTGATTCTAAATATAAAGTTTTATTAGATAATAATCATGAAACGATGGTTAATATTAATAATCATATTTTAAGATTTATCAAATCTAGTCATAAATATTTTATTGATGGAGTAGAAGTACCGCCTGTATCTCAAATATTAAAATATAATCTTGAAGATATTTATAAAGATATTGATAAAAAGGTTATTAATATTGCAAGCAAAAGAGGCGAGTTTTTACATCTTGAAATTGAAAATTATGAAAAGAATAATATCTTAGGCTATTCTAAAGAATTTAAAAACTATCTTGAAATTAAAGAAAAATACCATATAAATAGCATAAAAAATGAATTGTTTATTATATATATGAATGGTAATGTTCCTTTTTTTGCAGGAAGATTAGATCTTTTATATTCAAGAGATAATAAATTAGGAATACTTGATTTTAAGCGTACAAAAGATTTTTATGAAGATAGAGTAAGATTACAATTGAATTTATATAAGATGGCTTTTACACAAAGCTTTGGTATTGATATAAATGAATTAGCATGTATCAGGCTTAGAGAAGAAATAAAAGAATTTATTCCTATAAAAATTGATATGCTAGAATCAATAGACGCAATTGATTCATATAAAATGAGAAAAAATAGAAAGTGATTATATGTCAAAAATTGATTTAATGAAATATTTATCTGATTCAGAAGTAGATAATATATATAGAAGAATTTATACTAATAATTTTAATATTTCAAGAGAAGAAAAAATTAATTTAATATATGAAGCATATGAAGAAAAAAGTTTTTTAACCTTCGCTCTAAATGATGAGGAACTTGATTTTTTAAATAATCATTTAAACAAAACATATTTTGATGAAAACTTTATTACAATTAGTTTATCTCAAATAGGTTTGTTCTTAAAAGATGATTTTGGTAATTTAATTATACCTGAAGAGATTTATCCACTAGTTAGAAATGGATTAAAATATTACTATCAGAATAAAAACATATTTGAAAATTTTAAATCAAATTTTTATCTTTTAACAGGTATTTTAAGAGTTAAAGGTGCACTAAGAAAAAAAGATTTTTTAAGATATATTGATTGTTTCACAGATAAACCAAAAGATTTATTTTATCAATATAATATTTCTCCATATTTTCATCGTTTTTTCAAAAAGATTAAATATGGTCAAAAAACATATTATACATATCAAGAATTAATGGATAAAATAGATTTAGATTTTGTTAAATACCAAAGAGAAGATGAAGAGATAGATTATGATTTATCTGAATTAATTGAAATAGGTAAGCATTATTTTATTTATTCTTCACATGTTTATGAAAATATTATGAAATCTATTTCAACAGCCGTACTATTAAATAAATCATCAAGAACTGATTTATATATTTATGCAGCATTGAATAACTTTAATTATGAAGATTATTTAGACAAAGATTTAATTGAAAATATGCCAAGCCTTGAGTATGAAGCTTTTAATGAATTTATGACTTTAACAAAACCTTTTTATCCTTCTGATCATGACTCATTATTTTGGGATAGTTATGATGAATTTGTTATAAAAGATTATAGAACAGATTTATTAGATTTTGCAGCTAAATTTTATGGAATTAATCCTTATGAAAGTGATCAAAAATTTGAAGAATTTATCGATATGTTAAATTCAGATGATTTCTCTGTAGTAGATGAATTAATATCACAATTTGGTAAAGATTTATTAGATGATGAATTAGAATTACTACAAGAAGTTAGAAATAGTAAAGTTAAGGAATATGTAGTATTTAAATTAACTAATAAAGGATTAATTTTAATCGATGAATCTAATAAATTTTATTTAGTTAAAATAAATTTTAATACATATGACGCGTATATGCCAAAATATGAAAAGATGAAGGCGTTATTAGTAAAATACCATGGTAGATTATTAATTTTCTTTAATTATCATATTACAAAAATCTCAAAAAAAGAAAAAGAGTATTATAATGAATTATATGATAATGGAGTAGATATTATTAAATAGTTTTTATGGGAATATAGTTAACCTATATTCCCGTAATAAAGTATTAACAAATTTAAAATAATGCTTGCATAAATCATTTTTTTTGATATAATATGTATGCAAATGGTTGAGTGGTCAAGTGGTTAAGACGGAACCCTCTCAAGGTTCAATCACGGGTTCGATTCCCGTCTCGACTACCAAAATTGAAAAATTAGTGCTAGAATTTTAATAATTCTAGTTTTTTTTGTTTGTTTTGAAACTATTTTCTGTTGGTATAATAGCTGAGGTGACAAAACAATAAATTGGCTATCATAAATGATAAACCTGTAAGAGTATTTAAACTTAGAAAAAGATATAAAATAATTAAAAAAACTCAAGCCTTATAGACTTGAGTAATTATTAAGTGTTTATTTGTTCTTGCTTATTAAATATAGATAACCAAATGAATTGTCATCTTGTTCATTAGATTGATATAAAATGTTACCATTTTTATCTTTCATAGTAATCTCAATCATTAAATAGTAATATCCGCCATATGAATCTAATATTTCATAATTAATTGTACCATCTTCAGCAACAAGTTCTTGTCCATAAGGTATATTATATTCAAATAGATAGTTGTCTTTTTCTTTAATAAAGTTTATTTTATCTTCACTATATCTATCATCATTAAAATAGTTATCTTTAATGAATTGGTGGAAGTATTCTATAGCATTTGTATCCTTAGAATTAGTTGCATTTGTTACATCATCCTCATGTATACCAAGAGTAGATGCATCTGAATCAAAAGCTACTATCCAATTTGCATCTACAAATATATTAGAAGCTCTATCTCCATCTTTTCTTTTAACATTATGTACATCACATGCTGCAACTACACCATTTATTACATAATCATCATTTGTTACAAATGATTTACCAATTTCTCCAAATTGATCAATTAATACATCATCTTTATATAGTCCTAATGCAGTTTTTGCACCAATGTATAATTCTGTTTCAATATCACAATTTTCTTTGACAAAATCTAATGCATATTTATTTCCAATTGTGTAACATGTTTTTGGATTTAGTGTACCTGATAATGTTATTTGACCTTTAGGGTTAGTATCTCCATTTGTATACCATTTCAATGTATATTTTGATAAATCTAGAGGTTTATCTGATGGATTGTATAATTCCACAGCTTTATTATTATTAGAATTTGCTACTGTATATACATTATTTTTATAATTTATATTGTAAAATTCTGAAATAAATAAATCATCAGGAGAAATTACAGGTTCTTGTTTTAATTCTTTTGTTGAACTTGATATAATCTCATCATTTTTAGTTGATTCGCTAGTAGTGCTACTAATTTTATTATCAGGATTTTCACTAGATATTGTAGATGTTGTGGTTTCAATAGTTGAGCAAGACGTTAATACACTTAATAATATAATTGAAAATGTTAATCTACTTTTTCTCATCTTTAAACTCCTTAATTAAAGTATATCAAAATTTATATTTTTATTAAAGTACTACAATAGTAAAAAAAATTTTGTTATAATTTATTTAGAAAGAAGGGATTATATGGCTCATGTTGGAGGCGGAAGCAATTCAGGCGGATTTCATTCAGGTGGTAGTAGTAATGGAAGTACTATAAAATATGATGTATATGGTAATAAACATAAAGATTATTATCGCGGACCTGGATTTTATTATCATGGAATAAGAGTACATTATTCAAATAAAGGAAGAACTTTTTATACAATTAAGAATGTTATTTTAAGTGTTTTAGTATCAATTTTATTCTTTTGTATATCTTTTATAATATTAAATAATGAAAAATCAGATGATAAATTAGAAGAACATTCACTAAAAGAATATAATAAAATTTATAATTCAAATGAAAATAATATATTAATTGAAATTGTTGCATATGATAATTTAAAAGAATTGGATTATTTACCTATTGTTGGTGATAATGTAGATAAAAAAGTAGATAATATGTTTGGTAATCAAAAATCGTATTTTGGTTCTATTTTTTATAATAATTTGAATAATTACGATGAAAAAGTTTCAAATTTATATGAGATATTATCGATAAGTTTATCAAATGTTAATGGTGAATTAAAAGAAAAATATATTACAGATAATGAATCAAATTCTAAGATATATAATCATACAAGTTTTAATTTAGGTGATGATAAAAAATTATTAGATGAAATGGAAGAGTTTTATCTTATCACAGGATATAATATTTCTATTGATATAATAAATTATAATATGGTATATACAAAGAATGTATTTATTTTTATAGTTTTTATTACCATTTCAATTATTATTTTAATTATATCTATTTTTAGTCTTATAAAGCATATAAAAGCTGTTAAATTTATTAATGAAGAAGAGAAAAAAGGAAATTTAGATAAATATTTTGAAGGTGAGATAAAATTTGATGAATTCTTAAAACGTCATCCTTTAGATATAAAATTTAAATATAATGATTCAGAAAATGATGAATTAAGAAAACAAAATAAAAAATAATGGTATTTCTAACATTATTCTTCAAATCCAACAAGAAGACCGAAGCGTTCTGTGTAATAAGCACATAACGCTTTATTTTCTTTTATAGTGATATCTGCATCAGGAAATTTTTCAATGATTAAATCTTTAAGCATATTTGCAGCTTTTAAATTACATGTGTGAGCAATTCTAACTTTTTTACCATTATAATTAGATTTAAGCATATTTTCAAATATTTCATTGATAGCTTTTTTCTCACCTCTACATTTACCTAATGGTTCTAATTTTCCATCAGTTGAACCTCTTCCTACAATACATAAATGTAATAATTTACATAATTTAGCAATTGCAATATTTACTCTACCATTTTTTGCAAAATTATCTAAAGATTTTAACATAAACATAAGATGTGTTTTATGTTTATAAATTTCTAAGTAATTTGTTACTTCATTAAAACTAAAATTATTATTTTTTAATTCATTTATTTTTTCTATAAATAATTCTAACTCTGGTCCTGTTGTAAGAGTATCGAAAGCAAATATTTTTGTATGTTCATTTGTTTCTTCAAAATTATTTTTTGCAAGTAACAATGCGTTGTAGCAACCAGATAATTTTGATGTAATAGAAATTGCATATATTTCATCTACATTTTTAAATGAATTTAACCATGTTAATTGATTTGGACATGATGAAGTGGTTTTACCACTATATCCTTCCATTTTTTCTAAAAAAGAAATTGTATTAATATTATCATCATCTATATAAGTATCATTACCTAATGAAATAGTAAGTGGTACAACAGTAATATTATCTTTATTTAATAGATTTGAACTTGAATCAACTACAATTTGATAATTTCCCATTTTTATTTCCTCCAAGTTATGATAAAATTCGTATGTTACGAATGTATCATACGAGTATTATATTAAATATAAAAAAATAAGTCATTATGAATTAGTACGTGTGTTACAAAGTTGCGTAACTTGTAACGGTGAAGATATGAAAAATATAGATGGATTATTAAATTATTCAAGAGAAAACAATGAAATAACAAAAAAGTCATTAAAGATGGCATTAATTAAATTATTAAAAAATTATGATTTTGAAGAGATTAGTGTTTCTAAATTATGTAATGTTGCTGGTGTTTCAAGAATGTCATTTTATAGAAATTATAAAATATGTAATGATATTTTAAGAGATATTGCAATGGATTTTAATAATGATATTGTAAAAAACTTTGGATCACCTTTTAAAGGAAACGTTAGTCTTGATTGGTATTTAAATACTTTCAAGAAAATATATTTAAATAAAGAAGATCATCACATTTTTGTACAAAAGAAATTTCAAGAAGAATGGATGAATGTTGTAACTAATTTAGCTAGTATTGATAATTTTAATTCAAATGATATTTATTATAAAACATTAATATGGTGTGGAGGATTTGAAAATATTGTAACAAATTGGATAAGAAATGGTATGCAAGATAAAATAGAAGTCATATCTAATTATTGTTTAAAATTCTTACCTAATATGAGTGACAAATAAAAATTGATGTCGATTATAATATCTAAAATATTGTATATTGTCGTTTTTTGTTATATAATAAACTATATAAATTTTATTAATTTTTATTAATAAAAATAAAGGGTAGTAAATATGAACATATACATAGAAGGATTTGCATTTTTAATTGAAATACTTGTTTTTCTATTTTATTTTTTAAATAGAAAATCAATTATCAAATATAATAAAATTTATTTATTATTAAATTTGATGACAACAATATCATCAATTTTATATTTAATAATGGTATTAGTTGTTAAATATCATGGAATTAGTAATGCTATTTATGTTCTTGGACATTTTTATCTAATTTCTTTTTTATTACAATCTTTTTGTGTTTTTGTTTATTCTATAAAAGAAATATATAAACGTAGTGTCAAAAATCATGAAATAATACTTATTGTTTCACATATAGTTGTTTTAATAGGTATATTTTTATGCGTTGGAACTAACTTAGAAATTAATTTAGATGAATTAGGACAACCTTATTTATATGGTTGGTCATGCTTTAGTGTATATTCATTTTCACTAGCATTTTTAATATTTAATTTGTGTTTGACACTTTATAGAAGAAGTAAAGTTAACAGAAGAAAGGTTCTAGGTATAACAATTTATATTGTTTTATGGTTAATTTCTGAAGTATTTCAAATTTTAGTAGATATTGTTATTAAATCTGGTGAAATTATTTATTTTTGTGGTTTATCAGCAGCAATAGGTTCTTTAATTTTATATGCTTTAATAGAAAATCCTGAGAATAATACAGATTCTTTGTATGGTGTATTAAATGAACATGCATTTTATAAATTTGCAAATCAAATTTTTAAAAATAAAAGACATTATGATGTTGTAATAGTTTTATTTGATAAATCATATTACACAACAAGAGATGATTTTACTGAAGTTTTAGTTGCAGGAACTCATTTATTAAATAAAAGTGTAGACAAAATTTTTAAATATGATTCATCTACATTTATAATTTTTAGAAATAGAAAACGAACTAGTGATGTTAAAGAAGCTATTAGAAAAGTAAATTATATGTTATCTGATTATAGTCCTGATACATCATTAATTCATTCTAATATTAAAATTATTCCTAGAGATTATACTTTTAATAGTGCAAAAGATTTTATTAGGGATGTTGTAGAAATTGTTAAAACTAATAACTTTGACAATACAGTTAAAATATTATCTGAAATTGATATATTAAGAATTGAAAATTCAATAAGAATTAGTGAAATTGTAGATCAATCAATTAAATTTAAACATTTAAAGATGAATTATCAAGGTATTTATTCTAAAGAAAAGAAAAAAATTGTTGCTGCTGAAGCATTGATTAGATTAACAGATAATGAAGGGAATACAATTTATCCTGTTTCATTTATTCCAATGATTGAACAAGATGGAAGAATTATTGAACTTGGAAAATTAATTTTTGAAAATGTTTGTGATTTTATTTCAAGAAATAATTTAGAGGAATTAGGATTAGAATATATTGAAGTTAATATTTCTCCAAATCAAATCCAAGATCCTAATTTTGTAGATGATTATATAAGTTTAATGAAGAAATATAATGTTAATCCTAAATATATTAATTTTGAAATAACTGAAACAAGTAAAGGTACAAGTAAAGCTTGTATTGATAAAATTAAAAAACTAAGAGAATTAGGAATTACATTCTCATTAGATGATTTTGGAACAGGAAATTCAAATTTAAATTATATTGTTGATATGCCAATAGATATTGTTAAATTTGATAAGACAATGGTTTCTAAATATTTCAGTAATGATATTGCAAGTGTAGTTGTTGACTATTCAATAAAGATGATTAAAGGGCTTGGCTATAAAATTGTATTTGAAGGGGTTGAACAACTTTATGAAGTTGAAAAAATTAACAACATGGATGTAGATTATATTCAAGGTTATTATTATTCAAAACCAGTAGGTGAGCATGAATTTATAGAGAGGTTAAAAGAATCTAATAAAAAAATATAATTTTGTAGTTTTTTTATAAAAAATTGTATTATAATTAAATTATAGAAATAGAGGGGATAACATGGAAAAGAAAAATTATTCATTAAGTTATAGCTTTGAAGCTAGATTACATCAAACAGATGATGTATGTAAAAATGCCTTTAACGAATGTAGAACATTGTTTGAGGGCTATGGCTTAAAATTTCGTGCAAGTTTTAAGAAAATTAGAGTTTATAAAGGAAGAGAGTTATACGCTTTTTTAGTATTTAGAGGTAAAAAATTAGCTATTTGTTTTGCAATTAATCCAAAAGATTTAGAGGGCAGCAAATATAAAGGTAAAGATATTTCTTCAAAAAAATTATATCAAAAGACTCCTTTTGAATTTAAAATTACTTCTGCAAGAAAAGTTACTTATATTGAAGATTTAATTGACATGATGCTTGTTGATAAGTATGAATATAAAGAAAAGAAAGTTTATGATGATAAATTTAGATATTTATCTGATGAAACAATGATTGAAAGAGGATTAATTAAAAAGATTTATAAAAAAGATAGTCCTGTTGAAGAAAGAGAAGAAATAGAATATGTTCCTTTTGTTGAAGAAGGATTAGAAAATGATTCTAATGTTGAAGTTAAGGAAACTTCAAATGAAGAAGTTAGAACTATTTCAAATGCTACAAAATATCCTGTTAGACATATTAAATTAGATTACCATAAATCTAGAAAGAATTTAGCTACTATTGATATAAAAGTATTAAATGATGAATTTGAAAATGGAGATAATATAGATATTGAAATTCTTAAATTAAGAGGTTTAGTAGATAGTAATAAAGTTTGGTTAAAAGTTCTAGGTAATAGTGGATTAAATAAATCATTAAATATTTTTGCTGATAAATATTCTAAATATGCAAAGTCAGTGATTTTACTTAAAAATGGTAAAGCTGAATAAATTATTGTTAGATGATTCAAAGGTGTAATAAGTTTGATACTTATTGCACCAATTTTTTATAATTTTTAAAAATCAATTAATCCTTTTTTTAAATGTTATGTTGAAAAAAATAGCTCGTTTTGGTATAATTTATTCATCTTAAGAGAGTAGATGACCTAAATGGTTATAGTTTCGTCAAAACGGAATTGAAAAAATTCCCGGGACTATATTAAATATCAAGACTTAAGTATGTTTAACCATACTTAAATTGTAACAAGTATGGATAATGCTTGTTTTTTTATTATAGGAGGAATTGTATGGAAGAAATAAAAAAATCATATGAAACTCTTTCAATAGAACAAACTAAAGAAGATTTAAATACAGATTTAAATAATGGTTTGTCTAATGAAGAAGTTTTAGCACGTCAAGCAAAATATGGCAAAAACGAATTAAAAGAAAAGGAGAAAGATTCTTGGTTTAAGATATTCTTATCTCAATTAAAAGATCCAATGATTTATGTTTTATTCGCTGCTATTGCTGTTACAATCATTGTATCTATTTATGATACCATTAAAAATGCTCGTAATGGTAAACCTTTTGATTTCTTATCAACAGGTGATTGGCCTGATGTAATTATTATTCTTGCAGTTATTATTTTAAATGCTGTTATTGGTACAGTTCAAGAAATTAAGGCTGCAACTAGCCTTGAAGCATTAAAGAAGATGTCTAGTCCTGAATCAACAGTTATTCGTGAAGGAAAACGTTCTAAGATTAAATCTAGTGAATTAGTTCCAGGTGATTTAGTTGTTATTGAAGAGGGAGACACAATTGGTGCTGACCTTCGTTTAGTTGAATCAGTAAATTTAAAATGTACTGAAGCTTCTTTAACAGGTGAATCAGTTCCTGTTGAAAAGGATGCAAATGTTACATTCAGTGATCCAGTTGGTATTGGTGATAGAATAAATGAAGCATTCATGTCAACAACTGTTGCATATGGTAGAGGTCTTGGTGTTGTTGCAAATACTGGTATGAATACTGAAATTGGTAAGATTGCTGATGCCTTAGATGATGCTGATGATGAAATGACACCATTACAAAGAGTATTAGCTAAATTATCTAAATTCTTAGGTTACTTAACACTTGGTATTGTTATTGCAGTTCTAATTGCTGAAATAGCTTGGATCTTTATTGATGGTAAACAAACAGTTGTTGATGAATGGATTGAAGCTGTATTATCAGCTATTTCATTAGCAGTTGCTGCTGTTCCTGAAGGCTTATCTGCTGTTGTTACAATTGTTTTATCTATTGGTGTACAAAAGATGGTTAACGCAAATACTATTGTTAGAAAACTTCCATCTGTTGAAACACTAGGTGCTGTATCTGTTGTATGTTCAGATAAAACAGGTACATTAACTCAAAACAAGATGACAGTTGTAGAAGCTTATGTTGATAATAAATTCTTTAAACAAGATGAATTTAAGCCTGAAAATAATAATAGCGAATTAAGATTACTTGCTAAAGGTATGTCACTATGTTCAAATGCTACTGTTGATGAAGGATTATATGGTGATCCTACTGAAATAGCTCTTGTTGTAATGGCAAATGAATTTGATATGCATAAAAAAGATATCGAGAGTCTTACTCCTAGAGTTGAAGAATTACCATTCGATTCAGTTCGTAAAATGATGTCTACATTACATCAAACTGAAACTGGTAAAATTATGTATACAAAGGGTGCACTTGATTCAATTCTTGCACATACTACAAAAATTTTAGAAAATGGTAATGTTCGTGACATTACTTCAGAAGATATTGAAAATATTAATAAAGCTAATTCTTATTTTGCTGATAATGCATTAAGAGCTCTTGCACTTGCATATAAAGATGCTTCAAGTATTTCAGAAGATGATTTAACATTTGTTGGTTTAGTTGCAATGATAGACCCTGCTAGAGAAGAAGCTAAACCTGCAGTTGCTAAATTTAAACAAGCCGGTATTACTACTGTAATGATTACTGGTGACCATAAAGATACAGCATTTGCTATTGCAAAAGATTTAGGTATTGTTGAAAGAAAAGAACAATGTTTTACTGGCGCTGATGTTGATAAGATGAGCGCTGAAGAATTAAAAGAATGCGTAAAAGATGCTAGAGTATTTGCACGTGTTTCACCTGAAAATAAGGTTCAAATTGTTAAAGCTTTCCAAGCTAATGGTCATATTTGTGCTATGACAGGTGATGGTGTTAATGACGCTCCATCATTAAAACAAGCTAATATTGGTATTGCAATGGGTATTACTGGTACTGATGTTGCAAAGGGAGCAGCTGACATGGTACTTGCAGATGATAACTTTGCTTCAATTGAAAAAGCAGTTGAAGAAGGTCGTGGTATTTATGCAAATATTAAGAAGACAGTATTATTCTTATTATCTTCAAATATTGCTGAAGTATTAATGATGTTCTTATTAATTATTGTAGGTTTACCTTCTCCATTAATTGCTATCCATTTATTATGGGTTAACTTAGTTACTGACTCACTTCCTGCTATTGCTCTTGGTATGCAACCAAAAGAACCTGATATTATGAATCAAAAACCAAGAGATCCTAATGAAGGAATTTTTGCAAATGGTGGTTTAGCAATAACTTTAGGTTATGGTGCAATCTTAACAATTGGTGTTATTTTAGCTTACTTTATTCCTGCATGGGAAGCTGGACATGTTTCATTAAATGCTGTTAAAACATATTATCAAGCTAATGCAAATGTATTAGCTCATGCTAGAACAATGGCATTTACTGCTCTTGCATTTGGTGAATTATTCCATATGCTTGGTATGTCTGATATTAAACATTCATTTGTCCATGTATTTAAAGATAAGAACTGGATGATGGCTATTGCATTCTTTGCTGGTATTATTTTACAATTATTAGTTATTGAAGTAAGTGGAATATCAAAGGTATTCTCTACATCAAATCTATCACTTCAAGAATGGTTATGGACTGCACTATTATCTTTAGTTCCATTAATCTTACATGAAATTATTGTATTAATTCATTTTATTAGAAATAAGATAAATAAATAAATTATAAGAAGATACTTCAAAATTTGAAGTATCTTCATTTTTTTTAACTATAAATAAAAATTTGTAATATAATATTTATATAGTTTAAAGGAGAAATAATATATGTGTTTTTTAGAAGGAATGTTATTATTATTTAGCTTAGTTACAAGTGGTGCAATAACTTACTTTATATCATATAGTAATAATAATTATTATTTTCTATTTTTAAATTTAATTTTTATACCAGTATTTTATATTTTATATTTAGCTATATATTGCTTATACATAGTAATAATTACAAAAAATAAAAAGGGTGATAAATATTCAAAATATTTTGATCATGTTGTAATGAATATTGATGTGATTTTATTAAGATTATTAAAAATTAAGGTTGTAGTAACTAATAAAGAAATTATGCCAAAAGATGAAAAATGTTTAATAGTTGCAAATCATTGTTCAAATTTTGACCCATTAGTTTTAATTAGAACATTATCAAGTCCATTATCTTGTGTAACAAAGCCAGAAACATTTAAATTTCCATTTGTTGGTAATTTAATTAAAGCTTGTGGTTATATTCCTATTAATCGTGATGATCCAAGAGAAGGTGCAAAAGCAATTTTTAAAGCTAAAGATTTATTAAAAAATGAAATAGCTAACGTATTGATTTTCCCTGAAGGAACTCGTAATAAAACTGATAATACATTACTTGAAATGCATCCAGGTAGTTTTAAGCCTGCAAAAGTTAGTGGTAAGAAAGTAGTAGTTTGTTCAGTAAAAGGTACTAAACATTTAAAATTTAAATTATTTGGTAAACGTCAAAAAGTATTTGTAGATTTTATCAAAGTACTAGATTCAAATGAATATGAATCAACTGTTCAAATGAAGGATGAAGCATATAATTTAATTTATAATAACTTAGTTAAGTAAATTGGTTCTCTAAATAATCTGTTGTGTAATTCATAAATTATTTGTTGCGTAGAGAATCAAAATGGTGTAATAAGCATTAAAACTTATTACACTTTTTTGTTTGAATTCATTATAAGAAAGAAGGCGTATTTTTCTTTTAGCCCAACAATTAAGTTTAAAGATTTGATAAATAAAATATATAATTAGAAAACCTTATGGTTATTTTTGCACATTAAGTAAAATAAAAGAAAAAAACGCTTGATTTTGAACAGTAGAAGTAATAGAATAAAAATTGATTATTAGAAAAGGAGAAAAGTATTAATATGGAATATATAGTAGCGCCATCAATTTTAGCTATATGTTATTTATTAGCTGAAATATTAAAAGTGGCAAGTAGTAAAAATGAAATAATCAAAAGATTAATACCACCTATTTTAGGTATAATAGGTGGAATATTAGGAGCGATAGCTTATATTTATATACCTCAATATTTACAGGTTGATAATATATATGAAGGAATATTTATAGGAATAATATCAGGACTAGCTTCTACAGGTTCAAATCAAATTATTAAACAAATTTTAAAGGGAAAAAATGAATATGAGGGCGAATTTTTTTAATGGGGAATATAATCCAAAAATAGATTATTTAATATGTAAAAATTTGTTAATTAAAAATACATATAGATTTAATGAATTTGAATTAAGAAAAGGATATTTGAAAAATTATAAAAGACATGATAAAGAGATGTCTAAGATAATAAGAATTAAAAAATATTTAAGGAAGCATAAAATATATAATTTTAGTACTAAAAATTTTTTAAAATTAATATATAAAATATCTGGTAAAAAAATAGAATATCATTATAGAAAAAAATTAGAAGATATGAAAAAAGATGATATATATGATTATATATATTATTTGAGGTATCTAGATAATCTAGAAATAAATGAATTAATGTTAAAGATAATGTTAATGTATGTTTATTCAAAAGATAATGAAATTATAATACCACAAAGAGGATATATTAAAGAACTATTAAAAGATGTATATCAAATAAATGGATTAAAAGAAATAATTAAAATATTAGAGACAAATACGGCTAATATAAATAAGCGCCATGATATGAGAATAAATGATCTAATAAGGAAAATAATAAAAAACAAAAAAGAAGAATTTTTAAAAGAATTTCCCGAGGTTAAAGAATTCGGAATATATGGTTCTTTTGCAGTAAATAAAGAAAATGAATATAGTGATATTGATATGTTAATTATAAGTGACGATTATAATGAAGAATTAAGAGAACTTATTAAAAAATATTGGTCTAGATATATATCAATAAATATTGATATAAAAATAGTTAGTTATGAAGAATATGATAATGAATTAACATATTGTATGAAAAAGACATTAAGGATGGTAAAGTGAAAGATTTAATAGAATTAGTCACAAGGAAAAAAGCCTCATCATTTATAGAAAAGATATTAAGATATTTTGAATATGACTTTGATCATGATAGATATAAAGACATAGTATATGGGAATTTAGAATATAAGACAAAGTTAGAAGAAAAATATACAAATTATATAGATGCATATCTATATCTAATAAGAAATTCAAGAAATCAATTAACTAAAAGTATATTAAATAAATATTTTTATATAATCTTTGAATCAAATTTAGATGAAACAATAGCCTATGATATAACATTTAAAATGATAATGATATCAAATTTAAGTGCTGTTGAGATGGGTACAGAAATGTATTTATATTTAAATGAAAAATTAATAAATTTAAAAAAAGATGAGAGAACAATAATTTCATTAATGTTTGTGAATTATATATTAGTAAAAAATAATATTGAAATGATTAAATTTAATGAAATAGAAATTAAGAATTTATTAAAACTAAAAAAGAGAGAAGAAATATATTTAGCATTTATAAATCAAATTAAAAATAATCAAATATTGCCAAAGGGATATTTGAATAATTTAAAGAAATTAGAAACAAGAGAAATAATAAAAACAATAAAAAATGAAGAAATATATTTAAAAAGAAAGTATATGGTAGAGAATATATTTATATATGGTTCATATTCTAAAGGGATAAATAGGATAGATTCAGATATAGATTTATTAATATCATTATCAAATAATTTAACATATTTAGAAAGAGTAAAAATAATTGAAAAACTAAATGAATATTTTTTTAATAAATTCAAAAGATTTATAGATATACAAGAGTATAGACATTATATTAGTGATGAAATAATTAAAGAATTAAAAAATATAGAGAAAGTAATATAGGAATATGAAAGATATAGGAATTAAGAATTATTCAAAAAATATAGTAAGAGAAATAGAAGATGGAAATGCGTATATAGATATATTTAATGATAATATAATATTAAATATATCATTAATAGATGAATTAGGAATTAATCTAATTTTTAATTATAAAGATAAAAATATAAATGAATTAGGAAAGGGAGGACATATAAACTTATATAAAAGATTAGATATAAATAAATTAGAAGTAATAAATCCAGATTCAAGTCTAGAAAAATATAAAATAGGTGAAGAAAATAAAATAAGTAAATATAAATTATTATTCGATAATGATGAATATGTACTTACAAATAAAATAATAACTTATTATTCAAAAGATAATGGAATATATCCTTATAAAATAAAAAGTAGTGGGAAAGAAATTATTATTGACAACAATAATATTAAATTTGATAAATATGATATTGAATTATCCATAAATGAAGGCTTAATAGAAAAAATAGTTTATAAATTAGGAGAAAAAATATTAGGATATACAACAATAGAATATAAAAATGGATATATAAATAAAATAATTAAAAGAATAAATATAGAAAACGCAATAAATAAAGATAAAATAATAGAATTAAATATTTGTAGTGATTATATAGAAATTAAAAATTTAGATACATTAAATGGTGAAAGATATAATATAGAAAAAGAAAAAGTAATAAATATAGAAAGAATATGTAATACATTTGTAAAAAAAGAAATTGAATTTAATTATTATCCATTAAATTATTATGTAAATATAAAAAATAACATGAATGAAGAAATAAATTCATATTATAATAGGAGAATAATAAATTATGAAGTAGCTTATTTTAGTAGTGTTGATAAGTATAAAAATATAATAAATGAAAAAGATTATAATGAATTAAATTATAAAGAAAATTTTAGTGATCTTACGATAAATAGTGATGAAGAATTTATAAATCTTAATTATTCAAAAAAAGAAGATTCATTATTAAAATATGCAAATTATATAGAAAACAATAATTTTAAGTTTAGGACAAAAATAGATAAAAACGGATTAGAAAAAGAACCATTATTAATAAGTTTAACAGTAAGATCAGATGAAATTAGTTCATATTCAAATTTAACAATTAGCCTAACAACATATTATAAAGATAAAGAAATGGATAAAATTGATGATATAGTAATCAAAAATGATTTTATAGGATATAGAACATATTCAAAAGGAATAATATGTAAAAATAGTTATGATTATATTATTATTGAAATTAAGGGTTCATTAAAAGGTACAATTGGTAATATATATTTATCTAAAAATTATGCTAAATATTATTACTATAAAAATTTAGAATTAAATCACGTAATAGATTTAACTTTAAATAAAGAATATGATGTAGATAAGAAAGAATTTGATTTAACAGAAAATTTAAATGATTTATATAATTATTTTGATATTTTTGAATATCAATTATCTGATATAGAGAAAGAACAAATAGGATATGACAAAAATAATAAAGTAAAAAGATATATAAAGACTGTTGATAATGAATATATATCAGAAGAATATGAATATGATAATAATGATATTTTACTAAGTGAAAAGAATAATTTAGGAATAGTCAATAAATATGAATACGATTCCTTTAAGAACTTGAAAAAAATTATAAATAGTTTAGGTAATACAATAGAGTATGTATATAAAGATTACCAAGATTTATTATCAATAATATATAAATATAAAGATAGTGATAAGGAAAATAAAATAGAATATAAGTACGATAGAGGAAGAATAAGCGAAGTAATAATATCAAGTTCGACAAAATATAATTTTATATATGAAGATGATAATTTAACTAAAATATTACTAAATGAAATGACAATATTTAGATTTGAATATGATGAATTTGGTCAAATTATTAAACAATATTTAGGAAGTAGTGATAATTACTATTATTTTATATATAAGAATAATAATATAGAAGAGATAAAATATATAGAATTAAATAATGTAAAAGAAACATATCAATTTGAATATGATAATTTAGATAGAATTACAATAGTTAAGAAAAATAATAATGAGATATTAGTGAATAATAAATATGATATAAGAGGTAATTTAGTACATGTTAGTAATTCATATAAAAATATCGAATATTTTATAGATAATAATGAACTAAAAAGAAAGAATATATTAATAAATGATTTAAAGAAGATAAAAACGTTTCAAGAATATAATAGCCTTCAAAGATCTCAAAGTAATGATATTAAAACTTTTAGTGAAGATATTCATAAAATTAATAAATATAATTTTGCGATATATTATAAAAATTATGATATAGATGGTAATAAGAATTATAGGGGATATGTTAAGTGCGAAGAATTATACCAAGATTATGATAAATTATATAAAAAATCATTAGAAGATTTTAAATATAGATTAAAAAATAATCCAATGGATTATATAGATGGAGGAAATCACGTATATTATAAAATTGATAATAAGAAAGATACATTAAATTTTAGTATATCGATGTGGTTTAAACAAAAAAATACAAATTATAATCCAAATGATTATTTATTTAGTATAGTAGAAGGAAGTCATCATATACATGATAAAAAGGTAATTTGTTTAAAAAATCAAGGTGGATATTTATCCTTATTTTTAAGTGATGAAAATGTATTGTGGATAGATGAACTAATAAAAGAAAATGATTGGAATTATTTTGCAATGTCATTTCGATATAATGATAATAATATAGAAGTAAATATAAATCTTAATGGCACGATAATTAGTGAAATAATAAATGACAAAAATTATTTAATCAAAGAATATATAAATAAAAACTTAGAATTAAATATAGGATTTATAAAAGAAGGGGAACAATATTATGTATGTAATTCTTATATAACATTATTAAGCTTTGACGCAAATACAATATTAGATAACAATTCATTCAATGAATTATATAATATAGGATTTGATTATATTGAAAATAATAAAAATAATTATTTTGATAAGAATCAAGAAGTTAATATTGTAGATTTTAGTCAAGTACATACAGTAAAGTTATCAGATTATACAACAAGTGAATATAAGATATTTTTATTAAATAATAGTTTAAATTCAATAAATTATAATACAATTGATGATAATAAATATGATAAACCAGTATTTGTTAAACATAGGAAATTAGAAACAAGTGATACAGATCCAATATTTAATTATAATAAAGAATTAAATAGATATGCATATGTAGCTAGAAATAATATATTAGAGTATGAAACAAATATATATGAATCAGGAATGCTAGGCGCAAGATTTTATTTTGAAGGATCAAATAAAGAAGAATATTTGTTAGACGCTAAAGATAAAAATAATAATGAAATAGCTTTATATAAGACATTAGATAAAAAATTAATATTAAAATATAATAATATGATATTTGATTCAAATATAGAACTTACAAATAACAAATGGTATGATATAGGAATCTCATTTGACGCAAATATTGTAGGAGGATCTTTAGGAAGTGCTAAAAGAAGAATATTTAAGCTTGTAGTAGGAAATATATTAAAAAACTTTTATATAGAAGATATTAATGTAATTTCAAATTTAAGAATATGTTTAGGAAATAAGTTATTAGATAATAAACTTGAATTAGAAAATAATTCAATGATGGGATTAATTAGTGATTTTGTATATTCAACAAGTTTCCAATTTGAGGCTTATATTCATTCTTTATTTAAAGAATTAAATGGAATAATTTATACAAAAGAATATGATAAATGTGAAAGAATAAGTAAAAAGACAGTCAGTTTATATCAAAAAGATATCTTAAAGAATAAATATTATTATGACGCAAGAAATAATAAACTAACAACTAATATTATTCTTGAAAAAATTAATGATATAGAAAGAAAATATTCTTATGATGAATTTGGAAATATTATTAAAATAGAAGATAAATATTTCAAAAATAAAGAATATAAATATAATAGTAGAGGTTATTTAATTGAAGAAAAAGAAGATAATAATATTATTAAGTATCAATATGATGAATATGGAAATTTAATAAACTATAATTATAATAATCAAAATCAAATCTTTAGATATAAAGCGAATAATAGATATTTATTATTAATGGTTAATCGTAAAAGGGTAACATATTCAAAAGATAATACAAATTTGGAACAATTTGGTAATAAGAAATTTAAATATAATGGTAGAAGATTAGTAGAAATAGAAATTAAAAATTCTGATTCACAAGAAAAAATAAGATTTGAATATAATCATTTAGGATTAAGAACTAAAAAAGAGTATATTAAAATAGATTCAAATGGTTTAGAAGAAGTAAAGACATATATTTATGAATATGATAATGATAAATTAATATATGAATCAGATGGTAATATTTCTAATTATTACTTATATGATGAATTAGATAATATATATGGATTTATTCAAAACAAAAACTATTATTTTTATTTAAGAGATTCATTAGGAAATATTTTAGGACTTGTTGACAGTTCTGGCAATATTGTCGTAAAATATAGTTACAATGCATATGGACAAAATATGAGTGAAGAGGGAAATATATATAATCCTATTAGATATAAAGGATATTATTATGATATAGAAACAAATATGTATTATTGTAAGTCTAGATATTATGTACCAGAATTATTTAGATGGTTAAGTATGGATAGCATAAATTATTTAGATATAGAAAGTATATCAGGCAATAATTTATATATGTATTGTAATAATAATCCGGTTATGTATAGTGATATTAATGGAAATTTTTGGGATACGGTTTTTGATGTTGGTTTTATTGCTTGGGATATATTAAATTTAATTAAAAATGAGGGCGGAAGAGTTGGAAGAATTGGGCTGCATTAGGAGTTGATATTTTATTTGCTGCATTACCTTTTTTATCTGGGGGAGGAAAAATAATAAATATTGGGGATAAAATTGATGATGTTGATGATGTAATAG